>Ga0208644_1000855_pt1 | contig 27059 bp, 39 predicted proteins | sample VirMetDEL_Nov_18_FD_184517 | JGI IMG/M metagenome (GOLD analysis project Ga0208644, IMG submission 184517) | Aqueous microbial communities from the Delaware River and Bay under freshwater to marine salinity gradient to study organic matter... | ecosystem: Environmental > Aquatic > Marine >...
ACAGTGTCGACGAAGCCTCTAACAGGGTTGGTATAGCTTCCTGTTTCCCTGGCTTGCTTGGCTGCGGCTGTAAGGGCATCGCTGATTTGCCCTGGCGTGTTCGCCGCTGTTTGGAGGAGGGTGATTGATTGCGTGTCATGATCGGCTCTCCTTTGGTTTGCCTCTCTTGCTAATTGGTTTCCTTCTTGCTCCAGGCGCTCGGCGTTTCTATTAAGTGAAGCAAATGCGTTTTTATCCTGGCGCAATAATTTGACCGCTTTATCTAATACTTTGGCGCGTTCAAGATAAAACGAATCAGCGATCAGCTCGTCACCGAATAGTGATTCTTGTTCCCTGATTTCAAAGTCTGCGACCTTGATCTGACGAATTATTGCTTCAGCCTGAAATACATTGGACGGATCAGCTTTGGCTAAAATGCCTATTGCAGTCTTTTGTAACGCCTCATCCTCAATGATCTTGCCGACCAATGCACCATAGTTTGCCGGAATGACGCCGTTTATAATCGCACCAAACGCATCATCACCCAAAAGCATAAGATCCCTAGATTGCTTTACTAGGTCAGATTGAGGCGGTAATTCTCCTACGCGCTCGGGTGCTTCTCTCATCACCTTTGTCGCATCAATCGCTGTGCCAGTACCCTCTGATATATTTTTTAGAGCAGCAGACACACGAGCCATTGCCGGAGTTACTCCATCCACTTCCCTAAGTAGTTGCCCATAAAGACGAACATCTTGAGACGGATCTAGTGCCTTGATTCGCTTGGCAAGCCCTAAACGCTGGTGTCCGTCTGCAATGAATTTTCTGCCATCAGCATATTCATAGACAGTTACTTGCCCTGATTTTTCTGGCATCCATTTAGTAACGCCCTGCAATCTTTCAGTAACACCAAACTCATCACCACCTTCTTTGAACTGAAAGGTTTTTGCATCAACCTGTATTTCGTCGGGATTAAATCGATAGACTATCCCGTCAAGATTATCAGCCTCATAGACCGTAGCCCTGGGCGCAGGATTTATTTCTGGCTTATCTGGAATTGGAGGCGGCTCCATGTTCTCAACAGCAACGGTCGCTTGTTCCATGTATCGCTGGTGAGCGGATGCAGACACTTCGTTCTTTGGGTCGCTAAGAGGATTAGCAGCCATATCCTCATCAATCGCCCTGGCCACATCCTCCATCGCCTCAGTCATTGGCGTTTTCTTGAACGCGCCACTGTTTATGATCGCGTCATAGCCTTTCTTGGCCTGCTCTGTAGTCAGCGAATAGGTCTTACCAGCAACACGGAATGCCAATGGCGTGGCGCCACCGAATAATCCACCCAACGCTACCGCCTGATAAAAGTCCTCATAGGTATAATCGTAGCCAAGGGATTCATACCAATCTTTTACGCCAGCCTGGGCAGACGCCTCAGTACCAGCGCCGATCATGGCCTCACGGAATATCGCCGCCCTAAATGATGTTGCGCCACCACCTATGAACATTGTTTGAAATAAAAGGGGATCAGTTGCTAGGCCGCCGATAGATCCGGTAATCCTTGCAATCATGTTAGTGCCGCCTGGCGATCTAGCCGCTACCTCTTCAAATACTTCACGATTGTATTTAGCTTGATCCATGCCCTGTTGAAGCAGTTGCTCATGGGTAATCCCTGCTAGATCTTCACCCAGGACATCTTTGTTTTCCTGGATGTACTTAAATATTTTCTTTGTGTAATGCTCGTACTGGCGAATGCCATGACCTTCACTGGCAGTAGTGAACAATCCAGAGTTGAGATGATTAGCGGGATTGTAGAATCCGGCATCAGTGCGCTCATTGATCTCTTCAATAAGTGGTTGCCATTGATCATGCAGCACTGTGGCTTCGCTGTATGATTGCTCGTTGGTTCGAGCAAATTCAAAAGCTGAACGGATATTTTCCTGGAACGTACCCAGGCCATCCGTCAAGGCTTGTTCGGGATTAAGGTCGAGCGGATCTGGTCGACGGAATAGAAAGCTCATTATCTGAGGCCATAGTATTTAAGGACATCGATAACCACAGGATTTTTGCGATCGTCAGCAATCCATCTAAATCCTGGGCTGCCAGGTTCGCCGACAGCCATGTAATAGTACCCGTATGAATGAGCATATAGCTGCGCGTCATTCTGTATTGTCCTTACCTGACGACTAGTTACCTCAAGGCCGGTGTTCTGTAATATGTCATCAGCCGTTATCTCGTCGAGCATGTCCTCCATCTTGCCGGCATCAAGCTCTGGTGGTAACAATGTGATCGTACCGCGTACTTCTTGCAGCCCACCCTTGCCGGTCCTTGGATCATATCCAACCGCCAGGTTGATCGACTCTTCCCACAATGCAGAGTCAAATACCTCAAGCCCACGCTCAAATGCTTTCTGTGCATAAATAGCGTTAGCCACTTCTCTGGTCGCAGATTTCGCTTCAGGCTGAAAGTTAAACGCAGTTTCAGTTGCATCCTGGTACATAAAATTAGTGTTAGTCGGCGTGAAGTCTATCGGCTTGTTACCTTCCTCGATTCTGTCAATGCCCTGCAATGCGACTCTGGCAACATCCATTTTTTTAAGTTTTACAAGCCCGCCAATGTGAGCAAGCTCTGGTTTCTTTGGCGCTATCTGAGCAAATACATCAGGGGATTTGTCAGAAAAATTAGTAACCACAGATTCGAGAACAGCCATCTTTGTAATGGAGTCGCCTTCGCTCAATACGTTAGCCATCTGATCTGATTCTGCGTCAGTCAAGTATGTTGGGGTAATCCCATAGATCCCTGCTATCTGCCTGCTTTGAGCAACACGATCAGCGACCATGCGCGGGTCATCAATGTTGAGCGGAGCCAGCTCGATATGCCCGACCCTGGCAGCATAGGCCAGCGGATCCTTCTCAATAGCAGACGTCATCTCGTTCAACAATCCTCGAGCAGCAGATGCAAGCTCTACTTCTTGCATGGTATCTAGGCCAGCCTCGCCTTGCCCCGCGACGCCTTGCTCTATTTGTAAAAGCTCTTGCTGTACTTGCAGCGGCGTCATCAGCTTCATTGGAGTTAAACGCTCATTGAGAAACTCAAAGTTATCCATCTCTTGACGTAACTCGGGATCGTACATCTCAAACTGCGATACCTTGTTCTCCAGGTCAGCGATCTCTGCCTTGCTGGGCGTACCACCTTTAGTCAATATCCTGGTTTGTTCCTTGATATCACTCTTAACATCCCTAGCCAGACTTTGCGTTCTGCTTATCTCTGTATTGAGTTTTGTTTGCAGACTCTTCGCCATGTCCCTGGTTCCATCAGGACCAAGCTGACGAATATCGAGCTTGTCAATGTAATCTTGTTTTTCTTCAATGCTGGTCAATCGCTCGAATGATGCAATGGCGTTTTCTTTGTAAAGATCTCGTCTCAAATTTGAAATAGCTTTTGCGATCTCTGCGTTTGAATACTGATTAGTCTCCATGAACGCAGCGATCTCGGCGATCTCATTCGCGGCCAGTTGATCATTGAATGATTCTGAATTAGCCAGATACATTGCCGTATTCACGCGCTCTTCTAATCCAGTGGCGGCTAAAGCTCGCATCTCAGCAACGGCGCGTTTTTGATCTACTACTGAGTATTGCTCACCTTTTAGCGCAACAATCTTATTCAGATCATTCATTGCAAACGGAGCAAAGTCTGGATCTAGCCCTTCGAGAGAGGCCGCGTATCCATCAAATAAATCTTGTGCTTGAGCTTGGAACTGAGCATAAGGAAGCTCTGCCGCTTCTGCTTCATTGTAGAGTTTAGTCATCTCAACGCTGGCATTAGTCAACAATGTATCGACTGATATCCTTTGTTGTAGCTTCCTGGCTTCCTCTTCTTCCCGCGTCCTTTTGATCTGACGCTCTTCTACTTCGCGCTCGACAAATGCGGCCATACGCCCAATCGATTCAGAGAATCGCTGACGCTCACGCAGACCAGCAAACTCAACGCGACCAGGATCAATCGCGGTTATGCCTGCTTTTTCATATCTGGGTAATCTAGCCATGATTTATCCTTACGCAACTCCGACAGGGGCCGGCGTCAATAAATATCCTGTTCCACCTATTTGACCGGCTGTGCCTGGTGTCGGGCTGATTGATGCTGCCGGATCTACTCCAGTCGTGCCGCCTTTCATTGCCCCAGCCGCCGCAGTTCCAACAGTTACTAATGCGCCGATTAACCCTGATCGATATGCAGCCTTACCCGCTGCCTTATATTGCTTCGCTTGATATTCAGCCATGCCAGTTGCAATCAGGGCATTGTCTCTTGACTGGTTATAGTCACGCATACCTTCTTTCATTGCGTAGTTTTGTAGATTCAGTGCGCTACCTGACAAGGGATCAACACCGCCAGCAGCAGCACGAGCAACCGTAGATGCCAGGTTTTCATTCAATCGCCTCAATACCTCGATGCCTTGTTGCTTATACTGCAATGCCTGGGCGCGACCCCGCAGTTTCTCTTGAGCAGCGCGAGCATCGTATTCAGCACGAGCATAAGCACCCTGCTTCCAAGTCGAATAAGCCGATACTCCCGCGATGATAAATGGAACTACTTGCGCCATATCAGTTTCCTAAACTTACCCTGTACTCCAGGCCCAACAATGTAAACTTGAGCGGAGCTGTTTGCGTTACTGTGATCTGAGATGTTTGCGAATATCCCAACATCCCTCTGACCGTCTTAGTACCTGTGAACTCTGGAACCGGCGCATCAAGAATCCCAACACCTAATTGCCTGAATGCAACCAGTTGATTATTGATTGTCATATTTTGCGTTTCATATACCGGCGCATCAACTTGAACAATTCTTTTCTGTAGTCCGAACACCGATCCTTGCGCCAGCCTTGGCTCAACCGGCATGGTCTTGACTTCAACGTCATAATCCATCCCAAATTCCCAGGTCGAATAAGTCCGATCAAAGTTGACGGTCGGACCCGTTTTAGTACCTGGTTCAACAATACCATCACCGATCACCTTGACGGGATGATTTACATTGGGTTGGTTCATTGCTCCTGAAGATGCAGATGTACCTGTCACCGCATAGTCAGTAAATACATTGGAATCGAACTTGAGAAGATGGCCTCTAACATTGGTCAGCCCACCATCGTCGTATTTGATAACGACATAAACGTCAGTCACAACGACCGCAACGCTTACGATCTTATAGAAGTTATTAGTATCGCCATCTGTTTGTTGGCCCAGGATGATCCGGCTCGGAGCGATCACATTCTGATCCGGCAAGATAGAGTACAGGCTGATCGTGCCATCATCACCGTTGACAATATAAACCTGCTCGGCCTCGTCGGTAGAGACCGCTCGGCGCTTCGCCATATCAATAGGATTCTTCAATAAATGCGAACTAAGCGTAGATAAAGGCAACGTGCCATAGCCGCCCTGTTCATTGCTGTATTGCATCGAAACCAATGATTGTCCCTGGCGCTGTATAAATAACGCTGATCCACCGATATTGACTACGGGAACATTAGGCTTTGATCCAATCTGGCTTTGCGGCTTGATCATGAATGTCGATGGCGTCACTGGAACACTTGGCTCTTGGATGACAACGAACTCACCACCGGACGTAAAGATCTGTAAATCAGGGCCAGGGTTTAAATTGGTGATCTCATTAAACTCTTTGACGTTAAGCGTCGCTTCAACGCCTTCATCATCGAGACCAGTGCCCTGGTCAAAGTCAAAGTATTGCGCGACCTTAGATCCCCATACGGTATTAGGTCTCAGTGCCGTACCGCCAAGGTAAAGCCTGCCTTCATAGAATGCTGCGGTCCTGGGCCAGCCTTGAGTTGTTGACCAAGTGCTTTCATATCCTGATTCTGAATACCATTGATTTTGAGATTCTGTCGGCATGGACACGTAAATCGTATTATCCATTGTCGATGTATCAAAAAACGGAGTAGTAACAACCGCTCTGACTGTTGTGTCACTTACATACTCAACGATCCTGGCTTGTCCCTGGGCCGATGTGCCCATGTTCCGGTTAATAATCTCACCGACACTCGATGGTCCATAGGGCTGAACTTTATATCCACTGGTATTGTCTGGCGCGGTATCCCAAGTACCGTCAATCGTAGCCACTTTTGTAGTGGCATCATAAGAATGGATATGCCTGTTTTGACCGCTGCCAGTTCCAGATGTGATTGTTACCACCATACCCGTGGGCTGATTTAGGGCTGTATAACTTGTTGCAGCCTTTAGTGTGATCGTCGTGCTGCTTCCAGCTTGAGCTGTACCCGTATCAGTCGTTGCGCCTGATGCCGTGAGTGTAATGTTTCCATCAACGGCAGATGGCGTAACCGCAAACTTAGGATAATGATTATGCGGATCGAACGCATAATAAGGAATGTTTATTAAAGGTAAATCTTCAAACGTCCAGCTAACATCAGAATTTCTGATCAATCGCTTAGGGTGCATATCCTCATGAACGAGGATTAACGTATCAACGGCTTGCGTGTAATTCAGCTCTGGAACGATTGCGTCAGTAATACCTGATGCAGTGACATTGACTTGGAAAACATCATTCTTAAATACTTTGATTGTGTTGCTTTTAACCACCAGAACATAAGCATCATCCCGACTAAACTGAAACGGGATGACCCTGAAGTTTTCTGGTGCTGGGCTGTTATAGAGATCAGCAATGGTTTTTAGCCCTGGTCTGCGAGTGGCGCCGCCCTGGGGATGAATGATGACATTCTTGGCAGATTCGAGGCCGTTCCCGTATTGCTCGAGATCGGTTCTTGCCCTCAGTAAAGGATCTAGCTCGCCTACGCTAAAGTTAGTTTGGAATTGCGTATAGCGTGGCATATCACCCTCTTACGTCTATAAGCGAGTAGTCCTCAATGACTTGAGGCGGGTTGCCTCTTGAATCCACATTCATGGCTTCTCGGAATAATCCACCGCGACTATTCTCGCCAGGCGTACCGAAAGCTAATGCTGTGAAGTAATCAGTCTTACTAAGCTGATCCGTAACTATTAGACCAAGCTCTGCCGCCAACGCAGTTCTAAGCAATCGAACAAAATAAGCTGGCATTTTGTCTTCTAAAACAGTGGTCTGATAATCAATGTAAACAGTTTCAAGATTGGTATAGAGCTGATCGCCATAGATCTCCCAACCATAACGGACTGGAGCTTGGCTGGTTGACGAATCAGCAAAGAGCGCCCTCACACCCGACAGCATATCGCCAGGTAATTGATAAGCGTATTTAAATTCGTTGTCCGGCGTGATCGCCAAACGAGCGAGCTGAGTCTTTTTGTATGACCAGCTCCACGGATACCTAGAAAGCAAAGAATCCCGAAGGTCGGGATACAGTAATTCGCAAGCGGTAGCGATGTCAGTCCCATCCGCAAACGAACTTATAGGTGCAGCTCCAAGCAATACCAGCGCATCGGAGCATATTGAAACGTCAGTATCGCCTGATGCCATACATGCCTCACGCTAAATAAGGGGCGACCGAAGCCGCCCCAAATTACTTAGATTGCAGCTGTCGTGATAACACCAGCAGTGTTAGTCGCAACCAGCAGTTGACCGCCATCACTAGCGTAATTCATGATGAAATCGCCAGTGGTGATCAAGCCTTCCACACTGTCGAAATAACCAGACCCAGCAACAGTGGCCTTGTTATCAGCAGATGAAGAATAGCTATAAACGGACGGTGCGTTACCGCTCTTAGAGGCGGCAACAGTTGACCAATTAGCTTGTGCAAATGCCATTAGTTGATACCTCCTTATTCAGTACAGCTGATTTTTACGATGCCTTCGTCGTCGATTGCAATCGAACCGGCAGAAAACATTGAGCTAACGAGGAATGAAGTCTTCTCAGGAATGTAGTTAACTTCAGTCTTCTGCGCCATTGATTCGGCGTAGCCCATTGAATCCTTGTGCCAGGCGAAGCAAGTACGAGTGCTAGGCTTGGGAAGACCGCCTTCGTCACGATCACCGATAGTGATAAAGCGGAAGCCCATGAACGTGTCAATCTCGCCCTGGACCAAAGCCTTAACGCTTGCGAAGTCGCTAGAAGTTACTTCAGTTTCACCCAACAATGCGTCGAGCTGGCTTGCGTGCATCAGCATATAACGATCAGAAGCAGGAACGTTTTTCTCGTTGAGCGCCTTAGCAGATGCTCGGAGCTTCTCGATGTTCATGTTTGAAGCAGCACCACCAACAGAAGTTGCAACCGTTGAAGGAGATGCAGCGGCATTGAGCGCATCGATACAAACCTGATCGATACGACGACCGATTGCCTTAGATACAACCTCAACCAGCTCACGACGCTCATCGAAGTTGATGTGCGACTGGTGGAAGATGTCGCTGTATTCAGCGGCAATGTAGTCACTCATTGTCGCAGTTACTTGCGAGTAGGTGACATTCAAAGGAGTTACATCAGTTTGCGGAACGCGAACCGTTGCAGTGCCTTTACCAATTTTAGGGAACTTAACCGTGTTGCCCTGGACGTTCGTTCGAGACCGCATCGTCCCACGAAGAACCGACTCGGCCTGATACGCCTGTTTAACCTCTGATTCGAAGAGGGTAACAAACGCAGTCGTTACATTCTGTGCCATGACAGAACCTCCATAAAGTAAGTTTGATTAGTCGCTACCGTTAGCCGAAGATCGGGCGGTTACTTGTGGAGTATGTCTCCACCACCAACGGACTCACCGTATAGAAGGGCCGCGAGCGCGGTTAGCCATCAGGCACAATCTTAACGAAAACTCAAGTATTAATACAATACTTTTTGTTACTGCGCTTGCGCGGTCATCCACTGCCGTTCGATTTTAGTCCTCCAGGCGGTATCAGTTGTCCATCGAGGATCAGAAATTGCAGCTTCCAAATCCTCCCTGGTCATCTCTGGTGCGCTTGGTGCAGACTGAATCGGGATGTTCTCGTTAGTAATGGCTTGGTGATATTTCAGGAATGCGTTGATCGCATCGGCGCTGTTCAAACTCATCGCCATTGCTTCTCGCTCATTGTTAGTGAGCGGCGCCTTGAGCAATAAACGCTCAGCCATTTGGATCTTTTCCTGAGCACGTTCGCCCAGCTTATTCATTTCCTCCTGGTGATTAATCTCCGCAATCTCTTGCTCTTGCTGCGCTGTGCCCAAGACAGACTGAGCAAGGTCTTCAAACGCTTTCTGGCTAATTCCGTTGTCCTTCGCCCAGGCTTTGTAGATATCCATGACTTCATCATCTGCATAAAGTCCTGCATCTTCGAGGCTAGAAAGGTCATATTCATCTGGGGCTTTGTGTTTGCCTTGCTTAAACTGCTTTTCAAGTTCAGCATAAGATTTAGCCAGCTTCTCAACATCCGGCCCATCTTCATCCCAGAATTTTTCAGGGTAATAGTCAGGCCGTTCGAGCGGAGTGTCCTCTTCATCAGCCACCATTGGTTCTGAATCTTCATGCAACGGTATTGGAGCCTCTTGTGCTGGCTCTTCAGACTCTGCTTGAGATACGTTAAGTAATGTCGGCTCAGTCGCCTCATTTGTTGCTTCATTAGTTGATACTGCTTCATTAGCCATTGTCGCTCCTTGCTACTCGTTTTTCGATCATACGAACTATCTCAGCCATCCCCGTCCTAACGTATCCATAGCTTGGATCTTCGCCAGGCGTCCAAGATGGCTGTTCGATTGTCAATGTTCTTAGATGATGGAGAACCTTTTGGCCCTCTTCACTCTTAAACACCCTGCCATATAGTATATCGATATCGCTGGCTTTGGGTGTTTCATAAAATGCTTCGCTCAACCCTTCCCATCCATCGCTCATTGAATAGCGGCCTCCATTGCTCCCCCGTCATTAACTTGCTGTGGTATTCCAGCAGCCTCTTGCTGCATCATCATCATCTGTTGCATAAACATCATTTGCTCTTCAGGTGTGCTGAGTAGATTCTGATCGATACCGAATCGCTCCGCGATGAACTCAAGTACCCTGGGCACTGATATCGTGGCCTGGCCTTGCGGTCCCATCTGATTAGCGATCTGCATATATTGAACCAGGTCATTAATCTCCTGGAGCTTTTGAGCTTGTGCAAGCGGAGATACCGGAACAACCTTAACCTCGACGCCATTCACCTTGAGCGGCAGATCGATCAAGCCTTGTTGATCCATAACAAACAAGATACGGCTAACAATCGGAACCATTGTTTCAGTAATCAATCGTCCAAATGCTGCGCCCAGATTAGTTGCCAGCTCTCGAGTACGCTCGGCGACCTCAGTGGCAGATCTAGCACTCATATTATCTGGCGGCAATGTGTCATCCATCAGGATCTTTTTGATATTCATCCTGAGATCGTTGATCACAATCTGGCTTGTATTGAAGTCACCAGCTCTCGGCAAAGGTGCAAGCGAAGCGCCCTGGGCGCCACCGTTTCTCGCAACCGCGATCACGGCCCCTGGCTGAATCTTGATATTTTGTGGATTCAATACGCCATCATCGGCAGCAGTATAAACGCCAGCGATTGATAGAGACGCATTCTTGAGCACTAATTCGAGCGTCTTGTTCAGCGTCTTAACATCGCTGATCGCTGTGACTAATGGGCCGCGGCCATAAACTTCGCCCGCGACTTTCATGTATCGTGCGACAACAAACGGGCTAGACCGCATCTCACGATAAACGAGCTCTTGCCGTTTCTCTTTCCAAATAACGTGATAATGGTATCGGCCTGTTTCGTTATCGAAGATGATCGCGTCCATCAGATCCAGGTCTTTCTCTGGATTGCGACTGATTGCATCTTCCAGGTCCGGCGTCATCTGTGCATCAGGGAACTCGCGCTGAATGGCCTCAGCCTTGACGCGGAGCTTGCGGTAAACATTCGAGACATTCCCGTATGTGCCTTCCTCGATTGCAACAAGATACTGAGGAATAGCAGTAAATCGGATTGGCGTAGCTTCATCGCCAGGCGTGATCATCATCACACCAGTACCGACAGCCATATCTAACAAGAACTCACCCATTGCTAGGTCAAAATTCGACTGACGAATCGCATCAAACATCCTGACGTTATAATTATCTAGGACAGCTTGCGCTTGTGTTCGTTGCTGTTGAGGAATACCAGTACCGGCTTCTAGTCGACACCATTGCTTGTAAGGGGGAAAGAGACCGGCCTGGAGTCTATTAGCAAATCTTTGAGTTGCATGGATAGCAGTCGAGTCAAATACCCGCGCCATTTTGGATTGACCTGGAACCCGTCCCTCGTAATATCCGTCATAAAGATTGCGCTGGGGTAATGCGTATTCATAACAATCCTCGTATATGGATCGCCATTGATCCTTGCGAGCTTGGGCTTTCGCCTCACGCTCCATCAGATCCTTAACATTAAGTCTAGGCATTTTGTTTCGCCTTCAATCGTTTGCTCATTGCGGCAGACTTGGCCCTGGCATCGGCTTTTGAAGATGCGCCCCATGCTTGGAGAGACAATAGCAGTCTAGTGGGTCTGCCTTTTGAATCGCGCTCTGGACCAGGATTACCAGCCATCCTTGCAAGAAAGCTGGCTCTCCTGGGATTGTCACCAGATTTGACTGGCGGCTTGAGATCACCTCCTTGCTTGCGCTCGAAAAACTTACGGCCAGCCTCGTTGAGACCACCCTTGGGATTTTGATAACGCTTGGCGACCATTACATTCCGATCCGAACGTCTGCGGTTCCGCTTGTATACTCGCCAGTCTTAAATCCCGCTCGATAGATTACCGTTGGACCAGGATCAAATCCATAGGTCTCAATGTTGGACGTAAATGTCTCGACATCACGCCAGGTCGATCCTCGGTCCAGGCTGCGCTGAACAGTGATCGTACCAACCCAAGTCCCTTGAATTGAGAAATTAAATTCTTTTTCGGTATAAAGCCCATCACAAAACGTATTCTGTGCGCTGAGTGACGCTTCAACCAGGCCAGTGTCTCGATCCAAAATTGCCATGCAAACTCCTATTTACGCTTTTCAGCTTTTTCAATTTTCTGCAAAGTCCCATAAACATAGGCTTGCTTACGCTCGCCTTTGAGACCTAAACGCTCCGCGCTCAACATCAGTTTCTTTTTAATTTTCTTGGGCATGATTCCTCCAAAAAAAAATGCGGCGACCTGGATTTGGGGGCGGGGACGAGGAGCGAAGTTACCCCCTGGGGATCAAGGATACGCCAGGCCGCCGCAAGTTATCCTCCTGCGCCTAGTGTTGCGCGTCTTTCTTCCATTTGGCTTTGAACCCTCGTGGGCGATAACAGCATTCGCAAGCCGCCGGTTCGACGCGCTCGCTTACGCGCTGCGATTTGTTCTTGCAATTCCCTTTCTGCCGCCTCTGCCCTGGCCTCAGCTCGCTCTTGAGCTTCGATCATCTTGGGATCTGGCTTCGGTGCTTTAGGACGCTTGAATAATCCGCTCATTCTTTAATCCTTGTCATTAGATAATAATCGGCCCCTTCAGGACCAAACCTACGCATCACAGATTCTACCTTGAATCTTAACCGCTTTGCGAAATTAAATGCTATCTCATTTTCGCATCTTACCGTAATCTGCAATCGCATCAAATCAAATTCTGTAAAAATACTGTCCAGAATGTGGCGAGCGCCGCGCAACACAGATATCGCATTGTTCTCTATGCCTTCGCCTGGAATGAGCCATGCTTCAAAATTGGTAGGCCAGAGTGGTCGGACGCCGAATACCGCTATCGGTCTACTGTATGACATAGCGGTCCATGAGAATCCTGGTACGGCATTCTCGCCAACGTATTCGTAATAATCGGGAATTGTCTCGACGTATTCTTTCTCGAACGGCTTTAGCTCCAGAGATAGCAAGTGATGTTGCGAAAACGGCACGATCACCAAATTGTTTGCCAGCCGCAAAGTCGGGAGCTGGATCATCAGAAGATACTGAAATCAGTGTTGGCCGTATAAGTCCCGCCAGAGGATTGATAAGTGCCACGGCGCAAGCGCCGCTGTTCGCCGCCACCCAGCATGAGATATCCGAATGCGTCCCCAACGTGCGAGTGATCGTTTTTGACCGGCGTATCCTTGAATCGTTCCTGACCCGCGCCAAGACTTTGCCGCTTGAAGAAGTACCCACCCGACAAACTCTTACGCAGCCGCAGGCATTTTTTGTCGACCAGTAAAGCAGGCTTGCCTGATATCAATCGACTCATCGGCGCAGCGCCAGCCTCCCTACGCACCTGGAAAGCATTGCTGTCAGTCGGCTGCGCTTTGAAGCCTATTGATCTTAGGTGATCAAAGGCTGTCACCTCGTAGATCTCATCCCGCTTGTTACCCGCCGGATCGCCCCAGATCAGAATCTCGTTCTTGTTGTATCGCTCCGCGACCCTGGCTTGCAGCTCTTGACCAAATCGCTCCAGGCCCATGTCAAACGAAACCAGCTCATCGAGCACCCGCCACGCACCGCCATTGGTTCGTTGACCAAAGACAGCCGCAGGCGTCAAACCAAAGTCCACGCCAATCTGTACGGGATAGTACGGGTCTGGCTCCAGCTCCGCGCTCATCAGTTCATCATCGTACTCGGGCCAGACGGGTCGGCCCTCCTGGACGAATGTATACATGCCTTGGGCGTAGCAACGAATCCAATCAGCATTCTTGCCACCCAATAGCTGTTGATAGTAACCAGGGGGCAAGTTGTTCCGGTTCTCGGCGGTCGGATTAACCATCCACCATTTACCGCCAGAAAAAATAAATCCATTCGCTTCTGGGTTCTCGGGCAGATCGTCTTTAGATACAGGCAGCACACCGCCAGGTTGCCGGTGAAACACCCAAGGAAACTCTCCTTTGATCGGTTCCTTCTCGGCCAGCGTATGCCACCAGTGATCATTGTCCGGTGGGTTCGTATCCATCCAGATGCCGTACCAGGTCGGGCCGCCATCGGCTTTTGTTGGATAACGGCCAACGCGGTGGGTCAGCCCATCGATCACGGCTTTGGGTAATTCACGCGCCTCATTGCACCAGGCGCCGGTGATTTCGAGCGATAACAGCTTGCGAACAGACTGCGGCGTATCGAGCGCCAGGAAGATCACCTCGCAATCAATACCAGCCGCATCGCCTCGAGCGGGTAATCGCAAGTGATGAGTAATGGGCGGTTGCCAGCGCATCCCTCCCCATACGCCCTCGGGAAACAACTCCTGCCATGTTTTTATTGTTGTCGTGCGTAGTTCGGGATACGTGTTTCTGACAACCACAAATCGAGTATACCGAATCCCATCACGAGGGGAAGGCTTTTGTTTGACAGCGCGAAGCATAATTTCAGCCGCGCATCCATAAGACTTACCGGAACCAACCGGCCCCATCAATCCTCGGACAAAAGAATCGTCGTTAATAAACCTCCAGACGGTCGGTGAGTTAGAAAAATCCAGATCCAGGCTCGGGAGATCACTCATCGGCTTCCTCGTATGTCGTATATCCAGGCTCCATCAGTGCCGGATCCGGTCCCTTCATGTTGATGCCCACAATCGATGGGCGCTCCTGGTCCTTCTCGGTCTCCAGCATCCCAGCCGCTTTCGCCAGAACGCGCAACACCGCAACCTTATCGTGCATCTCAATCGTCACATCATCGCCCCGCACGCTGATTTTCTTAATCGCTCGCAAGGCATGGTCCGGTATCTCGCTCATCGGCTTCACCGTCCCATCTAAATTCACAATATCAGTAATGTTCGCCGTACCCAGCGAGATTAATTCTTGGGCCACCGCCTCTTTGTGCTGGTGCAGCGTCTCAGATCGCCGGATTCTTTGCTGAACCTGGCGCACACCCCCAAATCTACCCAATGGCGGCAATTTATCACTGGTAGTTTTGCGCTTCGCGCCATCTTCGTTGCCGGTCTTTCTTGGCATACTCCCGCCTTATGTCCTTGATCGTCGGTATCGGCTTCTGGGTCCAGTCTTTAAAGTCGGGATCCTTTGGGGCACTGAAGATCAGCACCCCGTTTTTGAATCCAAAAGGCCGCATTAGAACGGAATATCATCATCGAAGTCGCTCGATGGCTGAGTTGTCACGCCCCTGGATCCATCGTCCTCGAACAATGACAACCAGACCTCACCCTTCTCGTTGGGCAGCGGTAGCGACTCCAGCTTAATCCGGATCTTGCCATCGCGCTCAAAGGCAACCCCATGCTTCAGCCAGATGGGCTTATCTCGGTTCGGGACTTCCTTGGCTTGGCTTACGTTATAACGTTTCATGTGAAACACTCCTCTGTTATCACTTAGTTAGTGGACCCACAATATGCCATGCGAATGCGATATCGGCAACCCTTTCATGAAAAACCGGAAAATATTGCTGAGGGGGACTGCACGTAACATGCGCGGGGGCGGGGGCGCAGGGGTGCGTGTGCGCGCGCGACTGAGAGTCGGTCGTCGATGTGAGTGAGTGCTCACTAACCTGTGCCTGGCCTGCGTCATCCGGTAGGCATGATGCGCCTATGATGCGACTGTGACCTACAACCTATGCTCGAACATGCCCTCAGACTTCACCTGGTGCTCTGTGAGCGGCTTTTGATGCTCGCCAATAGTTGCCTAGCGGTGGCATTGGGAACGCGGCTCAGAGAGCGTTTAACGGGTTCCTCGAAGTATCCGAGTCCTCGAGCGTAGTCTCGACGCTTCTCGCGGCAGTATTTGACGTGATCAGCCAGGATCACCCGCCATTCTGCCTCGAGCAGACCGTGACTGATCCATCGACCCATGACTTGCTCCTCTCGCTCCGAAATTGTCCGAGGCTGTCCAAGTGTGTCGCCAGCTCTCAAAAAGTGATTACAGTAACGTCTAACCATTTCCTTAAACTCCCCGTTAACTACGTTAATGTTCTCGTCTAGTGCAACCTCAGAGGTTTCAGGTCGCGCAACCTCAGAGGTTTCACCTGGGCTCGAAAAAGTTGCACCTGGTACTGATTCACCTGCAACCCTAGAGGTTTCACCTGCAACTTCTGGGGTTTCACCTGTTTTAGGGCCTATTGGGATATCGTTAAGCGATGATTCCTCTCTCATTTCGATCTGATGCTCTGGCTTTTGGTTGCTCATAGCCTCCTCTTCGGTTCGGATTGATTCGTCATAAATGATCTTGATTGACTGCGTTTTCTGATCCTGGCTGCGCTTGCGGGCATAAACCCAATAGCCCAGCTCGCGCAGTATCCGCATCTGCTTGTTCACTGCCTGCCGACTGATCCCCAGGTCGCTCGCTATTCGGTCCTGGCTGACAAAGGTAACGCCGTTTCTGTCCACGTAACTGCACACGACTGCCAGCACTTGGATGGCTCGCGTTCGATTGATGCGCTTATCCATCACTGCGTTAAACGGGATGATGGAATACTTCCGCAGATCCTTTGGTCTGATATCCGGCGGCCTCATCGCCAGAGTCTCTGCAACCAGTAATTGGCGCCGCCATTCAGCCGGTAGATGTTATGTCCCTTAGCTGTCACGGTCTTGATTAGCTCGCTGTCTTCGACCATATCGTCTAATACCTGGCGAGCTGTACCCCGCTTGCACTTCAGATAGCTGATGATTTCTTCTGTCGTGAAGGCGCCTTGCTGGGCCACTGCGCTGCGCTTGATCGATGCTCTGATCTGATCGAACCGCTCGACCCGCTCGGCCTTCATCGTTTCTATATGCTCATAGTCCCACTTACTCATTCGCTCCTCTCCTTTGGTTAAAGCATGGTTAAAAGTTTAGTTCGATCTCGACCCTCGGCTCGTCTCCGTAGGTCTTCTCGGCTGAAATCATGTGCACCTGGCTGTCATCCACATACGCTGCACCGTTCAATCCGTCCAGGATGATCTTGATCACGTTGTCGATATCCGGCTTTTTCGGCGTGATCTCGCCGCGCCTGGCTGCCTCCTGGCGTGCCCTGGGCCAGCTTTTGGGGATCGCATATACCGCCAGTATGTCCACCTGCACGTCTCTGCCGGTCGGATCCTTGATCTTTTGTCGCGCTGCCTCGCCTACCCGCTGCTCATAATCGAGCGTCGATCTCGGCGTGTATGCTCGGCCTCGAGCGAACCTGGGCCGACCCTTGGCTTTCGGCTGTCCTGGTATCGTGATGTTGACCCTACGCATTCCTTTGCAACCAGTCGCTAACGTCCTGACTGACTGCGGGATGGCGCAACCCTTGGCGGCACAGCTCGACCACCATCGCCGCCTTGCTGATATTTTTTTCTTGCGCCTGGGCCTGAATTTCCTCGATTAAGTCCTCTGGCATACGCAAGTAGAACGACTGTAACTTATTGTTTTCACTGGTCTTTTGGCGTCTCATAAAATAATCCAAATTTTTTTGCATCAGAGGGTTGACTCTATCATCCGATATCGCTAATGTGAACACCGGAATCAAGGTTAATCACAAACAAGGAGCAACAACATGAGCGCATACTTACTGGATCCCAAAGACATTGCGATGATCGCCAACGCTGCATTTCACATGACTTGCAAGCCACGCGTGTTGACTGAGTGCTGGCACAACGCCAATGACTTGGCTCGCGACCTGGCTGACGAGAACATCCGAAGCGTCGAGTATCGATACCCAGACATGGGGCCTTGCGCTGGGATGGCTAACGCGGACTACATCTACAAGTGTGAGGTGGTCAAAGAGATCCCATACGCGACCAACCGAGACGGCGCTAAGGGCATGTATAACCTGCTCGCGAAGTATGAGTACAACGCCTGCGAACATCCCGAGTGGCACGACAATGACGCCAACGCGGTCAAGATGCTGATCAACGTCATGATGAAAGAGGCAGCTCGCAAGATGGCCGCCCACATCAAGGAGGAAGAGGAGCATGTCGCCGACCTGGTGAAGCGGGTCGAGGAGTTACGCGGAGTGATCGCCGAGCGTGACGAGAAGATCGCCAAGCTCAAGAAGAACCTGGTCGCCAAGAACGCCAAGCTCGAAGCGGCCAAGATTGCCCTGGAAGAGAACCTCGAGCTCTTCGCCTAACCCACTGACGAGGCCAGGTGATACTGGCCGAAACGCTCCAGGAGGAGCGTCTGGGAAATCAACCAAGGAGCGAAAGACATGGGAATTAATATTGATGTTTACAGAAGAGCGGGAACGGATTGCAGCGCCAACGGAGTGAGCGCCAGGTTTGACCGAGTTTGCGTGATGAATGTCGAAGGTCCATTCGAGCCTACCGAGGATCATCCTGGAGTGATGTTGATCGAGGGACCAAGCTGCGGCGGCAAAGGCAACCCGATCTTAGTGCCAGTCGAGTTAATCGATAGCGGTAAGTGGTATATGTTCGGCGGTAACTTTGGGCATACCAGCGACAGCCGATTCCGTGAAGCGGTCGAGGCGATGGTTCCTGGTTTTACTGGTGCGGTTAAGTTTCACGATCGAGTCGAAGGATAGACGCCATGAAGCCCATTATTTTTGCAGTTTTAATGGCTATGCTGATCTTGATGGTCAGCACAATGAGCTACCAGGATGAGATCGAAGCCGAGCGCGTGTACATCGAGAACGTATGCGCTGGCGCCTGGCCCGATTACCAAGAGCTGAAACCAGATTGTGAGGTGACTTATGATCGAAGTGGGAAGCGTGGTACAGATTGAGCGAGATGAATGGGTGGTGCTGAATGTCGGCATCCCTGGTAACGATGGCATTGCGCCATGTTGGTCAATGAACCTTAACGACAAACATTGCACCAGCCTGGCACTGAATATTGGCGGCAACTTTTCCAGACTGTTTGAAGACCCGCCCGAACAACTCACAAACTGAGTCCGAGGGGGTGCGAAGCCCCCGCCAACTAAAACAGAGGAGCGAACCTTATGGCTAAACTTAGCCCCAATACCCATTTGTCTGGAAGTGTGCTTCCGGCATTCATGGGTTACTCACCATTCAAGACACCCCAGGAGGTGCTGGCCGAGGCAATGGCTGCGCGTGATGGCATCGAGCCTGATCCCATCGACAGCTTGCAGATTGCTATCGGCAACGCGACCGAGGACGTTATCCTGGCGCGTGGCTTACGCATGATCGGCCTGGACCCTGATCGGATCTACAACCATGAGAACGGGACCGCAGCAAAGAAACACCCCGCACTCGATCTCTGGTACTCAGACGATGGCCTGATCAAGGTTGACGAGCCGTTGACCATCCGACACCAGCCCGAGCAAGGTATCAATGTGATGACCGAAAGTGGTCAGATTGACCTGTCTGGTCTCGGCGTCCTCGAGGCCAAGTTCACCACCGTATTCGAGCGAGCCGATGACCCGCCGCTGTATCGAGGACCAATCCAACTGCAAGCCGGAATGATGTGTCATGACGCCAACTTTGGCGTACTGATCACCTGCTACGGCGCTCGCAAACTGGTCGTGCATATCTTTCCACCGCATGAAACTACGCGAGCCGCCATCACCAACGCGGTCCACGAGTTCGAGCGGCACATTAGCGCGGGCACATTCCCCGAGCCAAAGAGCGCAGATGAAGCCGCTATTGCATTCAGTGAACCAGCCGAGGATGACACCATCTGCTTACCGGAAGGTGTGATACCGGCAATCGATAGCTACCTGACAGCCAAGCGTGTGATCGATGAATACACCAGGGAAAAGATGGCCGCCGAGCTAGAGATCATGCGATACCTGGCGAACAGCACCAAGGGTGAAGTCTATCATCCCGATCTTGGGACCACGTACAAAGTGCGCTGGCCCGTCCGACACTCGAAAGCAAAGCCAGCCGTGTGCTGTCCTAACTGTACCTACGAGTTACATCCGGCGAAGCCCGAGAGCAGTGCTCGCCAGAAAACCATCTCAATCAAAGAGGAGCAACACTAATGAGCAAGTTACCATCACTCGCACCACAGAACATGACCGAGGCAATGGAGTTCAGCAAGATGATCAGCCAGTCCGGTATGGTTCCAGGCGCCTACAAGGGCAAGCCGCAAGATGTCCTGGTCGCAATCCAATGGGGTTACGAGCTGGGTCTCCAGCCGCTCCAGGCGTTGCAGAACATTGCCGTTATCAATGGCAAGCCGAGCGTGTACGGCGATGCTGCGCTGGCCCTGGTCAAGAATGATCCGCGCTGCGCTGGCGTTAAAGAATGGATCGATGGCGATGGCGATGACCGCGTGGCTCACTGCCTGGTCAAGCGCCGGTATGCCGAGGAGATCGAGGAGACCGAGCGCACCTTCAGTGTGACCGATGCCAAGCGCGCGAAGCTGTGGGGCCGCCAGGGACCATGGACCCAGTACGCCGACCGGATGCTGGCAATGCGAGCGCGAGGCTTTGCTTTGCGGGATGCGTTCCCCGATGCACTCAAGGGTGTGATCACAGCAGAAGAAGCCCAGGACTACCCAGCCGAGAAGTCAGCCCCGCGTGATGTTACGCCTACGAAACCAGCTAACCCGCTTGATAACCTGCCGCCACCACCAGCGGATGATTATGAGGAATACCAGGCGATGGACGCGGAGCCTGAAGTGATCGACGTTGAGCCGGAACCAGTGCCCGAGCCAGTGCCCGAGCCAGTTCGAGAAGCAAGCCCGAGCCGCCCCGAATGGGTGGTATACCGGCACGATGGCGAGGCGTACAAGGAGGCTGATGGTAATAGCATCTTTGTCGATGCTTACGAAACCATGATCCAGGTCTACGGCAAGAAGATGGACAAGGAGAAGACCGACCCCGCCGAGGCAGTCGCCATGCTGTACCAGATCCGCGACCGCAACAACGCGACCGTCAAGAAGCTCCAGGCGACCGACCGAGTGCGCGTGGTCAGTGTGCTGAACAAGATGATCAGCAAGTGGGAGGGCAAGTGAAACAGCCAACGCCGATTCAACAACGGATCTACGATTATATTGCCGGTCACATCGACCGGCATGGCGTACCACCGGAACAGAAAAAGATTTGTGAGGACTTCCAATTATTTAGAACCACAGTCTCACAGCACATCGCAGCTCTCGAACGTAAGGGGTTGATAACTAGGAAAGGTAGGGGGTTTAAAAACAATATCGGATTAGTAAAATAAGTCTTTTCCAGCGGGATATCATGGATGGAGATTACGCTGAGGCATCTGGAGTTTTGCTTAACAGAGCGCCAGAGGAAAATCGTTGAGCTTTCCGCTAAGGGATTAACTCTTAGGGAGATAGCTGACGAGATTGGTGGCAATCACCAAAACATTCACAAAGCTATTCAGGCAATCAGGAAGCGAGCCGCTGGCCGAGGCTATTCTCCGAACGATGATCTAACCCATCCGACTGCGCCAGGCTTTACGACCAAACGAGTCTCGACAGCCTACGGCGAGGATGGTTCGATCAAATTGCAATGGCACATCCAGGAGCCAGAGAAGGTCGCCCTGGAAGAGATGGTCGCGAATCTAACGGAAGGGCTAAAGGATGAACTGAGGGGAGTCCACAAATCACTGCCCAAACCTACCAAAACTGATAACGATCTGATGGCTTGCTACCTAATCGGCGATCATCACATTGGAATGTATGCCTGGGGCGAAGAAGCGGGTGAAGATTGGGACGTTGACAAGTCAGAGAAAATTCTCGAGGACGCGGTTGATCGCTTGGTCGCATCGTCTCCGAACGCCTCGATTGGTACGCTGATAAACCTTGGGGATTTCTTCCACATTCAAGACAGCACGAGCACCACCGCTGCGAGCAAACACCTGCTCGACAGTGACGGGAGATGGGGCCGAACCATTAGAGCGGGGACTCACCTGATTAAACGGGTAGTCCTGCGAATGCTTCAGAAGCACAAGTACGTCCAAATTGTAAACGCTAGGGGCAATCACGATCCGGACGCTGCGCTGTTCCTCAACACCGCCATCCAAATGTATTTCGAACATGACAAACGCGTCACGGTCTTGGATAATTTCAACAAATTCGTATGGTTTACATTCGGTCAGAATTTAATCGTTACCCACCATGGGGATAAGATCAACGCGAACAGGCTTTACGAAGCGATCACACGAAACCTGAGAAAAGAGTGGGGAGAGAGTCGTCGCACGTATTGTTGGTTAGGACATATCCACCACCAGCAAAGCAAAGAAATGGGGGGAATGGTGATGGAGCATTGGAACATTCTTCCACCAACTGACGCTTGGCATAACGCGTCGGGTTATGGGGCCGATAGGTCGATGACGTGCGTGGTCTTGCATAAGGATTTCGGAGAGGTCACACGGTTAAGGGTAACAGCGGAGGCACTGGAATGAGCGCGTTCGACAAACAAGAAGGCGGCAACCATTACAAGATGCTACCCATCCAACCAACAGAGTACATCCTCGCCAATAACCTGGGCTGGTGCGAGTCCAATGTCATCAAGTACATTTCTAGGTGGCAGTTCAAGAACGGCCTGGAGGATCTCAAGAAGGCCAGACACTACCTGGACATACTGATCGAACGACAAACACCCGAAGTCACTTCCGAAGAAAAACCGATTAACCTGTTGCAACAAGGCTCAAAATCTTAGGCTCTTCCTCGGGGATATCCTCTTCATCACCATCATCTGGCTCGTCTTCGTATTCCTCGTGAGGCTGAAAGACCGCACAGACAACGACTTGACCAGGCTCTAAATCCTCAACCTTGATCGTCGGCATGTCATGGCTCCAGGGGTGGGCGCTTGGCCGGTGATCTCCGCATCATTCGTTTCTTTGCCAGCTCTCGCAAGCGAGGACTCATCATCATTTGCTTAGATGGTCTGCCGACCTTTGATCCGTAAGTCCCTTTACCGTATGGCATATTACTTACCCCTTTCTCTTTGCATATTCATAATTTTTTTCTTCGTTGCTTCCCGCATGTTTTTGCTTTTCTTTTCTTCGCTCGCATATCGTTTAACTAAATCTGTTTCAAGAGGCGTCAACCGCCTTCCCTCATACATGGCCCATCCAGTTTGTTTTCCTTTTCTAGTCTCAAACTCCAATGCGTTTAATATTTCTGTATAGCTCTTCTTGTTTTTTGTTTGAAACAAATCGTTTAAAGCCATGACTATTCTCTTCTATCCTTAAATTAATAGCACCACGTCATGGGAATTGTATCCCGAATATCTACATGGACAAATCCCTTTGCAATGCCGATACCAGTGAATCCGAGTTTGACAGCATTAGACATAATAATATACCGCTGATTACCGCCATTAACAGCAATATCAGCCGCAATCCCCTGGGCGTGTTGCCCTGGTCCATTTGGCTTTTTAGATTCGAGGCTATGACGAGGAGACCGATAGCCGCTCGTAATAACAAAACTAAAACCGCACGCATCACGAAGTACGTCCAGCCTCTCGATAAACTCTGGCTTGATTTCATTCTCACCCGTCTCCTGGCACGCGAACTCTTCCAGCTTGAAATACTTAAAGCTCATTTCTTCTTCGCAGTCTTCGCTGATTCTCTGAACGCCTTAGCTGTGGGCGCACCTTTCTCTCCAGGCTTACGCATCTTCTCGCCGGATCCAGCAGCGATACGCTTACGCTTCATCATGATGTTGTAATATAAACCCTTGTTAGGTGATTTCATTTCTTCCTCATGTTCATTAGTTTATCGGCGCCTCGTATGCCAAAGCTGGCACTCACAGCGATGAATAATAAATACTGATACCAATCCGGCAAATTAGATAAGGCGTCCATGCCTTGAGTCACGCGATCAATGACTGACCCATCATTTACAGCAATGGCATAGCCAATGAAAAAGATGGGCGCAGCCAGGACAATCGTCCAGAACTCATCCTTCCATGAATGTGATGAAGCATCAGCCATCTTGGATTCCCAGTCAGCATCATTCTGAATGACTGCCATCTTTGCTTGATGTTTGGCTTGCTTCTCTTCTGCTTTGTTCTTCAGCCAGCCGCCTACCAAGTTTGAAACCGGACCCACCAATGATTGCCACATAATCAATCCCAGAATTTGACGTTATCTTTAACCATCTTAGGCTCACACCAGGCCGTTATCTTGTACTGCCTGTTATTCTTATAGCCCATCTCAATGGCATTGGCGAAGAAGTTACAACGATTCACGTTGCGGAAGTACATCATTTCGGTATCCCGCATCTCACCATTCACCATGACCATGAGCATGAATGCCATAATCATTTCATTCTTACATAGAGATAAAGAGCGCCCAATAAAATCGCCATGAATGAGATCCCAGAGAACAGAATTGTGCCTAACAGTTTCATGGTCTTTTGAAACTCTTTGCGCTTGGCCCTTAGTTTAGCAACCTCTTTCTCATGAGCAAGCCGTGACTCTTCCATCCTTTGTTTGATGGATCGGTAGAGATCACCCTGTCCTTGAAGGAGACAGATATCCTGAAGCTGTCGATCAAAGTTAGCCAGTTGCCGAGTGATAGATTCCATCTGCAATGCCTCTTTATAAGACATCACGCCTGCGCCTTTCTTCTCAGCCGCTTGTGCTTTCTCTGTAGCGTCTGCCCAACGGCCTATCACGGCGCTCAGATCACCTGCATGACCCGCCGATTCTTTTATAGAATTGATTGCAGAATTGACAGCCTGGACAGCAGCTACAGCAGCACTAATCTCCGCGATCATTTTTGCCCACCAACGCCTGGACAGTATCAGATTCCCAGATCCGAATCCCTAACCAAACAATGGTGAGCAGGGCTGCGACATCTGGAAGCCATCCCAGATACGTTGCAACGCCCCCGCTTACGGCAACCGTATCTATCGCTGTTTTAGCTTCCTGTTCCATGATCGTTATTCAGCAGACTGTGCAGCTTGGTGAGCCGCGTATGCAGCCTTAGCGTCATCAGTGAATACTGCGCTGGCAATCGTTACCACGTCAGCATCTTCGCCAGACAAATCAGCATCCGGTGTCAGTACATGACGGTGGAAATTTCTTGATATTTCTTGATCGTCACGCTTGATGATCGAGGCAGTACGTACCTGTACCACTGGATAGCCAGCAGCTAGGTGTAAGACTTCGATCTTGTCGTTTAAGGTTTCTTCAGTAAGTGCCATGTGGCCTCCTATGTTTATCGCCCTATCGGGCCTGTCCACGCACTAGGCGTATTAAAGGTCTACAATTTCCCACACAAAAGAACCGCTTTCAGAAGCAGTAGATGTAACAGTTATTTGACCATCTGTTGGGCATTCGATTGTAAGATTGTTTGATGCACCTGTTGATCCTGTTCTTGTTACCCTAAGAATACTGGTTGTTAAGACAGGCAATCCAGTAATTGCTTTTGTAGCAGATGCAGAGAAAGACGATTGACCATAAGTGACATCACGACCAAGGTTAAACTTGCCAAGTGTACTTGGGTAAACGCCGCCTGTCCCCCAGTTAGATTTTTGTATTGGGGTTGTATTTTGCGTGACATCCAAGTCAATCTTCAGATCGGTTGGAAGTTTACTAACTCGCTGGCCTACATAGAGACCGACAGCAAAACCACGAATAATGCCAGATACGGCAACATCAGTCACATTACCCTGCATAACTATCCCAGCATTATTTGCTGGACTTGTTGCAGTGCTGACAATCGTATTGCCTGAGATACTACCACCTTCCATTGAGTGATTATCACCGACAACCAAAGCCGCCGTGTCAATGTCAATACCGTAACAGGTTACAGAATTATATTGGTCATTTTTGATCTCAATATAATTGTTATCAATTTTACTTTCAAAGATATCAAGAATTCTAATACCGGCAAGATTAGTGTTGAGAATTGTATTGTTACTACAGACGATGCCATAGCTTCTGCTAAAAGCCATGCCTAAATCTCTTGCGCCGTATAAGCAATTATCAGACACCGTAACATTTTTAGCATTATAAACTGCTATATATGATTGAGTTTCAGCAACATAAGGAGAATCTGCAATTTGCTCATCAAAAACATTTCCAATAATAGAAACATTTTTAATTGAGTTATAGGTCAATGGATCAGAGCTAGGAATGTATGTAGTTACTGATCCATGGCACTGATCAAATGTATTGCTGGCAATCGTAACATTGGTTATTGTTTCGGTAATAACATTAGGCTCTAAATCGATTGGCCCAGGCATATCGGTTTTAGTCATTTTATAAAAATGATTCCCAATGATCCTGATTTGATTACCTGTTACTACGCTAATTCCATTTCGGTTAATGTTATTGCCGCTAAAGCGACAATTCGATATATCAATATCATAAGGAAGCACACTTGATTTTTGGCCGCCATAGCTCCAGCTTACATAAATACAATCCCCTTCTGGATTCTTAAAGTGGACGTTTTCAACAACCATATTTTTTGCTGATACAGCAACAAGAGTCATAATTGACTCGCTCCATTGTGCGGGATCAGTAAAGTTTTGATCTAAACAAATGTCTTTAAAAGATACGTTGTCTACCGAAACATTTGTCGGGGACACCTCTGTGCCAAGAGTAATGTTTGGGAAAAACATATTCGCATTAGTATTATTATCGAGCCTAATAACAGAAGCATCACCATCGCCATAAATAAAATTATTACTGTTGTAGAGCAATCCCCCAGAAATTCTATATGTTCCTGCTGGGAAATAAACGGCATCCTGCGAATTTAGTGCGGCTTGTATTGGGTCTTTGCTATCAGCAACGCCAGTTGGATCTGCGCCAAAATCAAGAACATTTGCACTTGCTCCAGATATCATTCTCTGGTGAACTTTAGTTAGTGCCATTTAAAATGCTCCTTATGTTGCCTGATATGAAAAGCTGAAATAAACATCTGCTGCGCCAGACGTTAAATCACTAACTAGAATATATCCGCTATCATCAATAAGATTAAATGCCGATGATCCGTTGTCGGCGAAAAATGTCACTAAATTTGATGACTTTGTTATGGATGAAACATATACGCCGCCACTTATAAAATATGCGCTAGTTAATGGAACATCAGAGGATGGGTACGGAAGCCCTTGAATGCAGAAATTATTTCCTGCTGTTAAACCGCTTGTGTTTATGTTTATCAAAACACCAATTACGTTTACTAGATTCCCAACTTTTGTATAATTCCCAGTCGCTGTGCTGGCTGTCCCAGTATTTCCACCAGAAAGTGCATCAGCAGCAACAGGCGTCCAAGTCCCCTCCTCGTAATCATCGAATAGCTCAGAGGTTCCAGTGCCAGCGGTAGCAGAGAAGTCGATGCCTTGGCCTGATGGGAAGGCTAGGTTGCCCGATGAATTAAATCGTGCAGCTTCAA
>Ga0208644_1000857_pt1 | contig 27034 bp, 36 predicted proteins | sample VirMetDEL_Nov_18_FD_184517 | JGI IMG/M metagenome (GOLD analysis project Ga0208644, IMG submission 184517) | Aqueous microbial communities from the Delaware River and Bay under freshwater to marine salinity gradient to study organic matter... | ecosystem: Environmental > Aquatic > Marine >...
ACCCCCTCCCCGTGGGTGAACATTCTGTTTTCCGTCAGGAAAATAGAATTTTATGACGGGAAGGAGACGGGAAATTACAATTTCCAGTCCAAAAATTTACACACGTGGAAAAACCCTCACAAATATGAAACTCATTTTTTTGTTCGGTCGTTGTTCACAATACGAAAAATTTTTTGTGAAAGTTCATAAATTTGATTTCTCATAATTTCTTAATCCATCAATACCGAGATTTTAGTGAACCGAACAATCAGTTGTTCACATACCGACAAAAACCTTTGCACATTTGATTTCATCTTTCAAGAACTTCCACACAACAAAAGAGTTCAGTATGGCCCTCACTTTGTGCCCACGTGTGGAGGATGGATGGCAGTTTGACTTCGTGGAAGACCTTGCACTCACTCCAACACCTCGCGACGAGGTTGACTGGACACAACTACCGATAGAGGCGGTCAACGTGATTATGCAATTCTACTACGAGTTGCAGGCAAACTACTGGGCAGAAATCACCGAACAGAAGTCTTACGATTGTCTCAAAGGTGTCGTCAAACCTCAGGAAGTTCCAATCATAGAGTATCATATGAACAAACGCCTCACCATCAACCTCTTCAAATCGCTCCAATCCAAACGAAAATATGAGGTCGGTAGAGACCCTCTGGAAGACTTTAATGCAGGGATACAGGCATTCGGCTATGTGGATGCAAACGGCAACTACGTGCAGGTTCAGGGGCCACCACAACCAGACCTCTGGACACAAGAGAAAGCGGACAAAGGGAGGCCTGGGGGCCACAGGGAGGTTTCCACGTTTCTGATGTTTCACAAAGACGACGTCAAGCCATACAAAGTCAAGACCATCAAGAACAAAAAAGGCCAAATCAAGAACAAGGGGCGACAATCTACTCGTGTGTGTAGTCTGTGTGGAAAAGTAGGTCATAACAAGAACAACAGAAAATTTCATCCATAAGAACAAAAAAACCTCATAAAACAAAAACGAACAAAAAAATCATCGTAGTTAGCATAATTTTTTTTGTGAACATCATATTGTTCTGGCAACCGACAAAAAAATCGTCAACCGACAAAAAATTGTTCTGGCAACCGAAAAAAAATCAAAAACGAACATCATATTGTTCTGGCAACTCATCAAAACGTTCATAAATTTGATTTTCATATTTTTTCCATTCCAATCAATCAACAACAACAACACAACTGAACAATAAGAATATCGTATACAGAAAAAAACCTTTGCAAATTTGACGGAGCAAAACAAAAACAACCACAGACAAAAAACCTTCGTAATGTCGCTTCTCGGAAACACCGAAAAGATTACAGACCTCTGGATGGAGATGACTGGGAAGATGCACACTCTTCACTCCACATCCATCAATCAGGCCAAGAAGATTACGGAACTCAGGGCACAAGTCAAGGAACTCCAAGAACAACTCGGGCAAACCAACAAGAAGGAGATTGAGGAACTCACCAAATCTCGTGATGCTTGGCAAAAGTCGTTTGAGAGGAGAGACAAGGAAGTCAAAAGTCTTCTGGAATTCAGGGAAGGTGTTGCAGACGCTCTGGAACTTTCCAATCCAGACATCGTAGAACCTGATGATGTTTCCAATAAGATTTGTGAACTCACAGACGAACTTGACGACGAACGAACAACCTGCCATCAACTCAAAGTCTTCGCTATGAAGGTGCACAATCAAGTCTATGGCACAAATTACGATGATGAGGATATCGCTACTTCGTTTGATTACGATGTGATTATCGGTAAGATGATTGATGATGAAGATGAAAAGGATAAAGAGATTGAGAAACTCAAAGAAGAATTAGAGTGGAAGAAGAATGACCTGCAAAAAGAGGTCAGGAGAAACGAAGAACTCAAAAAGGTCATCAAGGAAACAAAGAGGTCTATGGGTCATTCAGTAAGTGATACAGAAGAAGAAGAAGAAGAACAATAGGAACAACAGATAGTTCAGTAGATTAGGATAGATTAGGATAGATTATGAACAATAGGATAGTCATTATTTTTTTTGTTCGCTAACCGACAAATTTTTCCGTAGAGTTCACAAATTTGATTTCGCCTACAAATCAATCCATCACAAAACAAAATCAAAGGGAACATCATAATGTCGGTGCAATCACACTTCGCTCTCAGTCAACTTGACCTGATGGAAAAAATCGGCCAAGAGGTTCAGGTTGTTCGTGAAATTACAGCGAACAAGGAGAAGTTCGGTAGGTGCCTTAGTGATATCAACGAACTTGTTGAGGAACATACAGGAGAGGAACTGGCAGATAGAGACTTTACGATTACAGAACTCTTTATGCATATCTATTGCCTTGACCCTGGCGCTCACGGGGAACATCCATTCATTCCGTGTAGGATGTATCAGTTGCCAGATGACGAACACCCTGCAGATTACTTCGGTGGCCCAACCTGTATCATTCACCCCGACCACGATTAGTCAGTAGAATTATCAGTAGATTAGGATTATTTTTTTGTTCGGTAGACCGAAAAATTTTTTTCGTATGTTCATAAATTTGATTTCGCCTACAAAAATATTGCATTACAATCAAAAAACTCTCAAACCGAACAATAGGAACATCGTAAATACAGCAAAACATAAGCAAATTTGATAAGCAAAAACAAAAACAACCACAGACAAAAAACATCAGTATGGCCGCTCAGTTCACTCTTCTTCGTATCAACACTCAGGGGGATGTGCCTATGGACTTCGTGAATGTGGATGCACCAGACCACACACTCTACGAACATCTTAGGGAGGTTGCCAACTGGGGTGAACACGGAGAGGTTGCATCACACAACTATGCATTCTACACGACCGATGGCCGTAGGATGAAGTATGAAGTCTACTTCGCGGGGTCAGGTCTTCTTGAGAAACAACAACCGAACCATCGGGCAAACGCTATGGCAATCTACGGAATGTATCACAAGAATGGCACCCCTGATGAAAAGTGTAGGCAATTCCAACTGAAACAAGAATGGGGATGTCGTTTCTTCGTGGGAGACATCATCATTCGTATCAAGAAGAACCAACCTCTTCCTGATGTTTCGGTGTTCGGGGACAATCCACTTTCATACATTATGACCCTTCGTAGTGAACACCACAGGCGAACACCAACAAGGCAATATCAGAGGAAATACGAAGACTGGGAAGATAGGTGCAATCCACACAGAAAGAAGGAAAGTCTCGGTGCAGGGATTTTCACTGCTGAGGATTTTGCTAACAGAGGATACGAAGAGGGCAACTACTCGTTCTTCATTCCTTCTGGGCCATACTTCACAGAAGAGTTTAAGGATACTCTTAATGAGTGGGCAAAGGAGGCATCATATCCTCCTCCTGGCTTTACTTTCACAGGAGGGGCTTTCTATGCAATGACTGCACAAAAAATCTTTAACATTCCAGAGGGTCAAAATCTCACCGACCTCTAAATTAGATTATCATACCACACACTTGCATTAGCGTCATAGAATAGGGCAGTATCACAATTTCCAACATTATATCCTTTATCATTATTTTTTATGAATATCACATCGTGAAAAAATTTATTTTTGTTTATCTTATTTTCTTTCATTACTCTTTCAAGCATATGATGACCTGTCGTTTGATAGACAAATCTGCCTTTCCATTCGTTATAAGCCTTTATTTTTGATTTTTCATAAAAATCGTGTTTGACTTGTTTTATGATTTCTAAAAATAGATTATGATTTTTTACTGAATGCATAATTGCATTATAAGGTTTTTTATTTTTATCATCTGCCCAGTGAACAAAATATATCTGTTCATTAAAAACACAATCTAAATTTTTCATCGGCCGAATATCACAATCTAAATACAATCCACCGAATTTATACAGAATGCAATATCTAATGAAATCACATCGTTGTATATCATATCTAAAATCTTGCCACAATTGTGAGTATTCGTTAAAATCTGTCTTTATTAAATTTTCACAATCTTCCAAGTTCCATAATTTATATTCATAATTATGAAGTTTACAAAATTCTTGTGTTTCATCAACATTCTTTGCAAAGGCAGGAATATCAGAAAGTTCTGCACCCTTAAAAGGCCAAAATACTTGATGAATCATCTATACAATTAGAAAAGGAAATTATATTTACATAGAGACGCGAATATTGCCAATAGCGTCAATAAAGTATAAACTATCAAAGGCCACATATGCATCTATGTTAAATTGTTCGTTGGCAACAGCGGCCCCTCCACCGATATTTAGTATGAGTGAAATAGGGAGTGAGCGGTCTGCCGTGTTTACGCCTGCTTCTAATGCAGTCCTCTGGAAACTCTCTAAATCCATAGCAAAGGGGGCAAACTGATAAGATACAACCGCTGCACCTGCACCAGCGTCTCGTGGAATAGTAGCGACATTACCTTGATTGAGAGCATAGTTGAGAGTAGATAGAGACCCTGTGCCGTGAGCAGAAGATACCGAACCGAAACACTTACTTAATTCAGAGAAGGCCTCACCACGACTAAAAGCGGATATAAGATTAGCACCATTAAACTGGCAATCCACAGGAGTAGGCGGATATACAACAGAGCCAATCTTAATTTGATAATCTACAAGGGTCATAGTGCCACCATACGATAAATTGTAAGATAACGCGTGTTCACCAGCGGGCCCTGCACCCGCTGCCGTATACTGCTGAGACGCGCCTACAAAGAACAGAGATTTTAATGACTTTCTACGAGCGGGCACATTAATCGTTTGATTACCAGTTGCCCCTGCCGGAATATTGCCAGAGAAGTGTGTGTAATCAACACCATTAAGAACAAGTTTACCACCCGAAACTTCCTGAACCATTCTTAACTGGGCATCTACTTCAGGCCCAACCTCAACTAACTGAGCAATATAGCGGATATCCTCAATTTGATAAGTAGGGGCCGCTACTGCACCACCATAGGCACCGATATCTAATCCGTCTGCCAGTTCTATTTCTATTGTGAGTGGCGAAGAGCCTAACATCTGTAAGGGCACCATCTTATCCTGTGTTGTGCCGATAAGCCCGTTCATTAATGGGATAGAGAAAGTATACTGACCATTACCTGCTAAATTGGCAACTAAGGCATTAGAATTAGTAGGAGTATTTACAACTGCACCCGACATATCTGCCGCTAATGTAGGAGCAGTAGAAGTGCCAGCGGCACGTGCATTAGCGAAACGCTGACCTTCACTAATACTACGATGAGCGACACTATCAATACCACCTTGGCAAGGAAGGATAACACCTGCCATAAGCCTGTTGTAATGATTCACATCAGTTAGAACGTTTCCTGCCTGCTCAATTCTAAGCCTGCGGATGAAATTGTGGCCACCGCCAAAATCAAAACCGACTGTCTGTGCAGTTTGATTACGGAAGCGGAAGCGGAGATACGAATGCTTTGTATCAAGGAAGGCCGAAGCCGATATATCAATACGAATTATATTATTGCCATCACTTGTAAAAGTTTGCCCATTAGTAGGGAAGAAACTTCTACGCCGAGAACGACTTTCTACGGCAAGTGGCAAAATTTTCGTGTAATCAACATTAGACGGGAGCACTCTTTCCATTATTTTATACTTAATGAAAACAAAAAAAAATTTTAGAATTAAACTTTTTAGTTTTTATTTATCGTAGATTAACCTTCGGTATTTATTTATTAGGAATCATAGTTATTGTAAATTGTAATGAATAGATACCGACATCAATTGCAGCGTTTCCAATATCTGCTATGTGTAATCTTGTGCCGTGTGCCATATCAGGTCGTTTAAAAGTTATTTCACAAGTGCTACCAAAAGGATTAGCACACATAATTGCTTCTCCAAAACCTTCACCTTGCCAGGCATAAGAACCGAGGCCTATATCATTACCACCAACAAGACTTACTCTTGTTCCTGCATTATTGCCAACTAAATTTGCCTGAACTGCAACTAATTGCATAAATCTGCCAATAGCGTTAGTGCCTGTTCCTGTCTCTGCAGGTAAAATCTGTTTGTTAGCAAGAGTGCCAGAAGATGGAACATCTAAACTGACTTCTAATGATGCCACTTTACCGAAGCCCACGCCATTCGTCCACGCTACCGCTTCATTCGCTGCACCTCCGGGCCCTGATTGAGCGGTGCAACTTATTCCATCAAGATTGATGTGGCATTGCCTATAATGATTACTATTACCGAATGCAGTAAGAGGTGGCAAGTCAAACTTGTATCTGCCTACATCAAGAGGAACTGCATTACCTGCAGATGCATCAATACCAACAATTACACGGAACTTTAATCTTTCTTCATCAATACTTAAAACATTAACAGAATTGATACTTTCCATATTTATATTTTTTATTTTATTTTATTTTTGAGAAATAAACAGAAAGTTTTTATTTTATCTCTGTCTCTATATATTCCTTCTACACCGAAACAGAAATTTAGAAAAACAGAAATCGCTAACCAAGTTGTAATCTCCATTATAATTTATGAAAATATTTTATTTATTTATTTTTTACGTCTACGCTCAATATCTTTTCTTACATTACTGGCACCTGCTCTTGCCGCTCCAAACTGAGCACCTGCCGCTTTACCTGCCGCTATTGCCCCTGTTATATCACCACTTCTTGCTCTATCAATTGCCCTTTCTGCCGCTAATGTTCCTTTTGCCGCGGCCCCTGCAGTTCTCGCTCCTGTGCCAACTAATGATGAAATACCCTGAACACCTTTACCAGCGGCCGCTACTGCTCCAAGACCAGCGGCAACAGGTTCCAGACCAATCGCTGCCGCTCCTCCTGCAAGTGTGGCAGAAACATTACCGATAGTTCCTGCAACATCGCCAACTTTATCTGCAACATCGGCAACACTTCCTGCCTTTTCTGCTACAAATTTAATACCTTTATGCCAAATACTTTCGTCCTTTTTGCCATAATCTCCACGAGCGTGAGATGACTTTTTACCAAAGATGCTATCAAACATATTTATACTGAATTATAATTTTTTATTTTTTCTTTTTAGTTTTTATTCTTTTTAGTTCTGCTTCTCTTTCTTCTATAAATTTTTGTAATGCTGTGTTTCGGTTCACTACAAAATCGTTTCTTCTATTAGGTTCAGGTTCTAATTCTTTATCTGCTATGAATTCTAATTTTAGTGAAATATCAAAAGTTAATCCGTTTAGATTAATAACTTGATTTTTTTGATTTGTAAGAGTAATAGAAATATCAGTAATACTTTTGACTTTTAAAAGTAATTTGTGAACATCACCATTAGTCGGTTCTATTTTGATGATACCGCCTGGCTCTGCATTAATAGGAACTCTTGTTAAAATATTACTGAACCCTCCACCGATATGACTATCAAGCACAGAAGTAGTGCTTAAATTAGTTCTTAAAAATAAACTTCTGATAGAATTAGTGACGTCAACTACATCATCTGCATACAAGAAATAGGCAGGAGATATAAAAAACGGCCCATCTCTAATTGTATCGGTGCCTGGCCCTGCAACAGGTGCACCACCTCCTCCAAGTGTAGGATTTGAGAAACCATTAAACCACTGAGTGCCACCTGCATTAAGTTCTACGAAAGGGTCTCCATCTACATTAATTAAATCAAAACCAAGTTCTTCATTCATATCTTCGCCAGTCGCTGCACCATTCTTCATCGCCAAAGTGACGCGGAGATTTGCAATAATACATCTAAAACTGAACTTTAATTTTACAGGGTCAAACTTTACTTCTAATGGATATACTGGCCCTGCAGCTGCCACACCATTACTAATAGTTTTAGCGAGTTCTACTGCATTATAATTACCTTCTGGAATGAGTAAAGTATTTGCTCCAACAGGGGTCAAATCAAGAAATCCATTAGCATCATAATCTGCAGGAGTATTAAAAACAGTCACTGCATAATCTAATCTGCAGTTTACACCGACCCGAAAATTATAAAAACTATAAGGAATTTCTGCACTAAATACACTCATTAGCATACTATGATGTTCTGGAACAACAATAGGTTCTTGTAATGTGAAATTAAAATCACTTTGATTATTATTAAAAAAGACAGTTGCATCTTTACTATTAATATAAAGAACTCTACTTGCAGATGTTTCTGTTTCTTTGTATGCCGCTAACATTAATATATTTATTCTATTATTTTTATTTGAGAAAATAACTTCGCGCGACTTAATGCTGTGTATAACATTCTTAAGCACTTAATTCTGTTGATATCAATAAATAAAGTATCTTTACAAGTTTCACCCTGAATGGAATGTATAGTGAATGCGTGTTGTAAGACACTATCAACTCCGTAAGGTTTTTCACCGATTACAATTTGGCCATTACTATAATCTCTTGTATTTTCTTTGACTAAATATTTTTGTTTATCTTTATATTTTTCTGTGTAGTAATCTTTATTTTTGTGTGTTTTTGTAATGATTAAATCATCAACTGAATATTGTATATCTTCTTTTTTGTGAATCTTAAATCCAAAATCTATTAATACTTTTCTACAATCAATATCAATAAAATCTCTTTCTATTAATTTTCTACAATTCGTTAAAACCTTTGCTAAAATTTCACACTTACAACGATAATTTTTCTTGTGTTTAAATAATGGCAAACCTTTTGCAGAGAACTCATAACCTTCTACTGGCGGCAATTGATATCCTAAATCGCCACAGAAGATAATTTTGTGATGTTTAAATCTTTTGAGTATTAAATTTTTCTCTACATTATTAAGCATACTAATTTCATCAATAATAAGAGTATTGTAGTTTCTTAAATTAGGCAACCAAACTTCGGGGTCTTTTGTTGTAAGATAATGAAATACAGAACAATCAATATTATATTCTTGTGCCTTGTTTCTTGCAAGTTTCCAAGAGGGTGCAACATACAGAGGTGCAACTAATCCTTTATCAATAAGATTGTTATGAGTTTTACCTGCCCCGCCTGGCCCAGTATGAAGTTCTACTTGATTATGATTTCTGCCTTTAGGCAGTTTCGGTTTATCGTTTTCACAATCAATTACATATTCCCAGCCGTGAATGTGTTTGATACTTTTGCCAGGTTTTTTAACGAATAGTTTATTTATGTGAACATCACCTTTGTAAAAGATACCATCAACCTGAACTGCAATAATTTGTGAAATATCTTTAAAATTTAAAAGTTGTTCTAACATCGTTATTCTGGCATAACTATGAATGAATGATGCTATGTGTGCACTATGTCTACACTTATCTTTTTTGTATTCTATAATGCCTGTGCCTTTATATTGATTAAATCGTATATCACACTTTTCAGATATATTATTTAATTTTGCAAATTCTATATCTTTACAATTAAAATTGTATCTATCTTTTTTTGTAAGTTTCATAAGACATCCATACCACTTGCAATAATGTTTCACACCATATTCTTTCTCAAACATCTCATTAGTAAAAGTGATATCTGTTCTACTGCCCCAACAACCGCCCCAAATATCAAAAGTTATACCGAGTGATTTGTAGAATTCTAATTCAGGAGAAGGATATGCATTATTTTCGTGAACAACTCTTAACTTTTTGAGAAGAGGAGGAATGTTCTTTATGTTGTAAATTGTGTAGATGCCGAGGCCCATAATTTTATTACATCTTCTAAAATCAGTAATTTTGCCAAGATAACCTTTATAGAAAGAACATTCACTACCTTTTGTGAATGCACTTTTTAAATCTATGTGATTGAGATTTTTTAACGAATGGATGAAATCTATGATTTCTAAACACTTGCAATTGTGTGCATATCCTCTCTCAAAAGTCTTTCTATATTCTTCACAACTATTTTGTTTCCTATAATGTGCTTCCTCTTCTAACATCTTTGCTTCATCTTCTAAATATTCTTGTAGAATGTTAAATTGTTCTGTGCCCGGCTGATATTTAGAATTGACGATTAATGCATTCAATCTGTTAACATTATTCAGTAAATATTTACTTAAATCTTTTTGTGAATTATGCTCAATTTTAAATTGACTTAAACCATTCAGTTCATCAAAATCTCTTACTGCTTTACTATAACCTTCTTCTTCTGTTAATTTGTAAACTTTATTTAATGTATTGATTTGATAGATTTGGCCATCTCTATCACCTTTCCATATTTTAAAATTATCAGTATTATTATCAATTATGTTTTTTAATTCATCTTGTGAAACTTCTTCATAATTATCTTTATTTGTAATTTCATTAAGTTCTATGTGATTTAATCTTGTATTAATAAATTTAAAAGTTTTTGTCGGTTTCTTTTGTGAACGATGTTTAATGTATTCAGTATCTTTATCTAAAACAGAAGAAGGCATATCAATTTCTATGCCGATTTGTAATTGATTACAAATAGAAGGAATATCTTTTTCAGGAACACCATTACTATATTCATCCATTAATTTTTGTATCTTTTTTGCTTTACTATCATATTTTCTCTTTGTGCTTTCACTTTGTGCATTCATACTTAAATCAATTGCCCAATTCATTATCGGTGTGAATACGCAATGTGATGTGCCATCTAAAAAAAATTGTTCGTAGTTAGATTGGCCAACTCTGTTTGCAGACATTATAGTGAGTTGTGCCTGATTAGTCGGTGGCCCCATCGGATTGTATGATTCACCAAAAATCCATTCTTCACTATCAGGAAATAAAAATTGTGTGAATATACGCCACCAACTATTAAAACCTCTAACAGGAACTTCTGTTATTTGATTATCAGTAATGATTTCAGTTTGTGATAAAGATGGATGCCTTTTGCCAATTTCTATTGTTTGACCTCTATATTGTCTAAATATATTTTTCAGATAATTTAATTGCAAATCATCATTCGGTAATCCATCTATATCTCTGTATGTGATAATTCTTACGCCTGGCGCTCTTCTTTGATTTGCTGGAATTATTGCTGACATTCTATTGTATTATTTATAAAAATATTGAGAACTAATCTTTTAAATAGTTTTGTCTAAAAAACAATAAGTTTAAATTTAAAAACAATTGTCTTCAATATTATAATGGAAAAAGAAATCATAGGAACACAAACAATTTATAAAAAGAAGCATCCAGTTAGAAAAAAGAAGATGCCTTTTAAAGAGAAAAAATATTATGATCCTTTATATGGCACACCTGAATGCACATATGAAGGAAATAAAAGAGGAAGGAAAAGTTTAAAGGAAAGGCAATGCCCTTCATTAGTGAAAGTTGAGAAAAAAATTACAATATTATATTTTGATTAGGATGACCAAAACCAGCCACCATTAGTAGTCGCTAAATTCTCGCCCTTTGCTAATTTGTTTTCTATTTGATTTAATTTTGCTACTTCTGTTCTAATTTCACCAAGAGCAGATTTTAGTGAACGGATTTCTTCTATGATTTGTTCTAATAGTTTTTTGTTTGCAGCGGCCTGTCGTTGAGTATATCCTGTGCTGTCCATTATAGTTTGACTTTGATTTCTTTTCTATTGACTTTATTAATTTCTATTTTAGGGCAATATTTAAATCTTAAATATTTCTTATTTTGACCTCGTGAACTTAAATCGGCAACTTGCTGATAAGTCATATCAAGTTCTTGTGCTAAATCTTTGAGAGTTTCTACACAAATATCAAGTAATACAATCGGTTCCTTGCCTTTAGCAGAATAATCGTGATAAATTTTGCAGTTATACATACTGATAATTTTTTTACGAAGTATTCTTTTAAATATATTTGTTTAAAGCACAATTGTTTGATGCAAAACACAATTCCTTAAAATCCCTCGTGGATTGATTAGGCCGTGAAACCAATTAGAAATCACAGGTGCATCCATATCAAGAACAAAGGCAACATCTTTGATTGTTTTAAATTCCATTATTTTAAGAAGTTCTTTCTTTTCATCATTCTCAAATAAATATAAAATCCAATTGTTCTTTTTCATTATAATATCATACAATTATTTTATTTTAGTTTAAACTCCCGTAGATGGCAAGTAATAACCTCTAAGAACACAAGCAGGATAAGAACCACCTGCATAAATACTATTACTTGTTGATGATGACCTCATCTGCGGATAAAGATTATAAGAGTTGCCAATTGTTAGGCCAGTTAAAAGCCAAGTCTGTGTTAAATTCACATCATCACTTTCATCTGCCTGATGTATAATTCTTTCTGTATTTCTGCCACCAGTAGAATAAACGTTTGTGAATTCATCTGCAGACGATGTCTTATTATTACCAGCAAGTCTGGCATAAGTAAATCTGCCGCTTGTAGTGAATTGTGCATTATAAACTCTTAACTCAATAGCACAAGAAGTTTGTTTTGCAGTAAAACTATTAAATAAATTACTACTGAATATATTTGCATAACTTGTAGTTAATGAATCACTATCCAAAGATGAAGGATCATAAATATCGTGAAAAAAATAAGGACTAACTATATTACTTGTATCAGTTAAATCAAAATTAGTCATAGTTGTAGGATTTTGTGCATAGTCATTACCAGTTAGAGCAGTAGAACCTGATGTTGATGTGAAAGTAATACTATCTATGCTTGTTAATGAAGCATTAAGATTAATTGTTCTTACTGCAGAACCATCAAAAGTAGTGCCAGATGAAAAACTTAAATTTGTTCCTGCACTTAGAGCATTAGGCACTTTAATAACTGCATTCTGTCCTGATGTATTTGTTATTGTAGTTCCATCATTATCAGTAGTTATAGTTCTATTTAATCCTCCTGTATTTGTGATTGTTATGCCATCTCCACCAGTTAAATTTAATTGTGTATTTGTATCTGTTGCATTAATTGTATCTGCAGTTCCTCCATTAAAACTTGCAGCACCACTTGCAAGAGATAAATTTGAGCCCATCGTGAGAGGTTGTATTGTGCCAGTATGAGTATCCCATCTTGCAGGTTCATCAGGGCCACCTGAAACTAATGCTTGTCCTGCAGTGCCAGGGTTTATTTCAGGCCCTACTCTTAACTGACCACTATTATCAATAGAAGTGAATGCACCTCTTTTTAAGCCTGTTATACTGCCCATCTTTATTTAATATAACCTTTTATTTTTTTCTTTCTAACTTTATCTGCTAAATCTTTATCTGCACCTTTCCAAGTTGGCCCTTTCACTACAAAACTATAAACTCTTGCCATAGCCCATTGCTGAGGAGATTTTACTGAAGGCCTTACAGATTGAGGATTTGTTTTGTAAGCACCCATTCCTCTATCGTATACATCATCTAAAATTTTTATCGGTATCCCAGTTAATTTAGAAATATCTTTTTTAGAGTTTGCTTGATTTTTCGGTTGTTTATATTTTTCATTAAATTTGTGCTTATTAGTTTTCACCATCGCTACAAGTTTTATATAAGAATATAAATAAATTATTTTCCTACCATCTTTTGCGCCTTTTTATGTGCGGCACTAAAAGACATTCCTTTTTTCATATCTCTTTTCATCATCGCCATATGTTTCGCTGAATGATGTTTAGAATGTTCTTTTAATTTTTGAGCATTAGTTAACTTTTTCCCACTCTTCTTCTTTCCCCCGTAATGACTTGGCATATTTATTATAATTAATATATTTATATTCTTCGGTCATAATTTTATTACTTTTATTTTTTTGACTGATTTGTGATTCACAACCTTCTTCTCTAAAACTTGCAGGATAATTATAATATTGTTTGATACCGATATTACCCATCATAATATCAATTGCTTTATATCTGTTTTCACTATAAATTCTATTGAGAATGTGTAATGCTATCTGCCACTTTGGCACAATATAAGCAAGACATCCTAAAATTCTTAAATTTTCAGGACATAAATTTATACCGACTTGATGTTGTATTTCAGGAGGTTTACTATCCATCATCTTCTTATTGTAAACAAATCCGCCTACATAAGTAATACTATCTTGTGGATAAATTGTTGGCAAATCATTCACTTGTATTGCATCATCTTCTAAAATCAAAACATCATTAATTTTATTCTCTACAATATGCTCCAATAACTTTGTATGACTTAACCAACAAGCACATCTTGCAAGGTGTGCATCCTTTCCAAAATTATAGCGACTAATCATTCTACTCTCAATATAAGCAGGCACTTCATCTTTACTTGTTGCCTTCCATCGTGTAAAGTTCTTGTCTGTATACTTATTCCTCCTTTGTGTTGCAGTATCCAAGTTTATGTAAAACGTTTTCATAATAGTAATTACAAAGATTTTTTACTGAATGGCAATAACTTATTTTTTTCTTAGATGAGTAATCATCAAAAATAGCATCAAGAACCTCAATCTGTTGCTTCAATTGTTCTATCTCAACTTTAATTAAATCCATCTGTTGCACTTGCATTATATTTAATGAAAAATAAAAAAAATTAAAATAAAACTTTAAGTGCCTTTAAAAAGTTTAAATAAGCAAAATTTTTTTCTACAATAATTCATAAATATGGAAGCATTAGATAATGAAACAATTGAGGAACTTAAAGCAAAGGCAATAGAAAGAGGAGGTGATGATAGTGATATCTCTACAAACGAGATTGATGAAGAACTAAAAGAACCTGAACTTACAGAACCTATTGTCGTGGAACAAGAACCTGTGAAAGAAGTAAAGAAACCTAAAAGGCAAAGGACAGAAAAACAAAAGGCCGCTTTTGAGAAAGCAAGACTTAAAAGGGCAGAAAATCTAAAAATAAAAAAACAAATAGAAGCAGAAAAGAAACAAAAACAAAAAGAAGAAAAAGAACAAGTAAAGATAGAAGTAAAAAAGAGACTAGCAGAGCAACCAGAAGGTTCGCCTCCTTTACATAATCCTACAAGACCAAAAGATATTCACAGATTTTCAGGCGATATTTATGATGAACAACCTTATCAACATCAAAGAGTTGTGAACAATTATTATTATTATGGAGCAACACCTTCTGGCAATATGGAATGGCAAGACCCCAGACAACACTTACAAAATTATGAACCTCCTGTTCCACAAGCAAAACCTAAAAGGGGTCTTCGGCAAGGCAAGCAAAAAAAGGTTGTAGTCAAAGAACCAGAACCTGAAACTGAAACTGAAAGTGAAAGTGAAGAAGAAATAGTTTACAGCGACCCTGAGGAACCACAATCATACAAAGAATTACAAAATTATGATGAAGAAGTAGAAAGACAATCACAACCAAAGCCTAATAATGGCCTTAAATTTAGATTTGCTTAAAAAAAAATAGAATAGTATTATAATGACTACTCGTATTAAAGAAATAGAATATGATAAACCAATTAACATTAGCAAATTTGAGTTTACTTGTGATGATTTAGACGATAGTATTCCTAAACCTTTGCCACAAAGAGGAGGATTTGCTATGTTAATCATAGGCAAGCCAGGAATGGGCAAAACAACATTAATATTATCATTAATTTGTAAACAAGGAAAAGCATTCAATCGTAAGTTTGATAGAGTTTATTTATGGAGCCCATCTCTAATCACTATGAAAGATGACCCTTTTGAGTTAATCCCTGATGACCAAAAGTTTGAGGAAGCGACTTTTGATAATATTACAGGTGTTTTAGAAGAAATTAAAGATAGCGGAGACAAGGTCTTATTCGTAATGGATGATGTGATAGCAGACATTCGTGGCAAAGGCAAAGGTGCAATAGAAAATTTAATACAAAAAATATTCTTTAATAGACGACATCTTGCAGGGGCAGGAGGTTCTGTCTCCATAATCGCCACAAGCCAAGCATACAATAAAATTGATACCAAACTTCGTAAAACGGCATCACAAATAATTTTTTATAAAAATTTACATAAGAAAGAAACAGAATCGCTTTTTGATGAAGTGATTTTGCTACCAAAAAAAGAGTATATTGATACATTAAGATTTGTATTTAATAAGAAACACGATTTTTTATATATTGATACAACACAAGAACCTGATAAGATGCTTCACAAAAACTTTAATCAATTACAAATTACATCGCCTAATATCAGTCAAGATTTATTTGACTAATCATACTTACTATCTAATTGTTTTTCTAATACTTCTATGTGTTCACCCATCCATCCTATTTCATTCTTCATATCTTGCCATTCTTTCAGTAATTTGTTTTCACCCTGAACTAAATATGAATATTGCATAATATCACAATCTTTTAATAATTTATTTTCTTCTTCTAATGTTTTGATTTGTTCTTGTAGTTCATAACAGATATCACCATTCCGTTCATTATCTTCTGCCCACTTTCTATTGATTTCATCATTCTCATAACATAGTTCATCATACTTTTCACTTTGTTTTTTACTTTTAATTTGTAAATCTTCTACTTTTTTTTGTAGTTCGTGTATTTCTTCTTCACGAACATCTGCAAAAGTGTATAGTTCACCATTCTCATCATAATCACGAGGGTCATTACTTTTGTTATTACTCATTATTGTTCTGTTCTTATTACAAATCTTATTTTTAAGTGCTTTCTCAAATCAAATTTATTCACTATCTTCATCCTCAACTTCTTCTTCTTCTTCTTTAACTTTCTTCTTCCACCATTCTTTCTTTTCGTGTAATTGTTTTTTTAGTGAATCGTTTTCGGCACTAACGATTGAATAGTTCCTTGCAAGTTGAGTTTTATTTTTGTATAAATAAAGTTCCTTTTCTAATGCATCAATTTTAGCCTGTAAATCCTTCTTAGTCAATTTATCGCTCATATTTTATAATTACTTAAATAAAATAATTTTAAGTGAAAAAATAATTAATTAATTTTTTTAACTCCTTTTAGTTGCAAGGTGTTTATGATGTATATTATTATGTTCATAACATCCCCACTTTTGCCAGTATTCTAATTGTTCATCCATCGTAATTGTTTCCCAGCACTTTTTCTGCATCATATTCTGATAATAATACTCTATGAACTTTCCGTTTCTGCCTCCTTTACTCGGTAAATTATTTAGTATATCAATAAGATGTTCTTTTGTAATTAAATATGCCCTTTCGCTCCATCCGTGTGTTTTTATTAATACTTGTGTATCATCAATCACATTAAACCAGTGAGGCGCCCTTTTTCTATTCTCTCTGAAATACAAAATTTTGCATTCGTTAAAATCTGCCTTAGTTTCTAAAACCTTTTCTAAATCAAAATCATCTAATACAACATCATCTTGCACAATCAATAAATTTTTAGCGAGTGCACTATAATTTTCTCTAACGAATGTTTCTAATGTTTTTCTGTAATATTTACAATCTGTATTTTCTATAATCTCAAAATCAGGATAACTTTCCTTATAAGATTTTTTGTATTTTGTATATCTATCATAAACTCCTTTTAATTGTGATGCAGGTGGGCCATCAAACAAAAGATATTTATTATTAAAATTATGTTTCTCTAAATTTTTAATGACTTGTTGTAATTTTTCTTCATCCTTCTTACAAGTAATCGCTGCACATAAAATTAAATCGGTCATTATAATTTTAGATGTGAAAATTTTTTGTATATATAAACTTAAATATGTCAGAAAGTAATGATATTGTAATTGTATCAAGCGACGAAAGTTATGTATGGAACGCTAATGACTGGAGCAATTTAATAACAATTTCTGCATCTGCAATAGCAAGTGTATTGTTAGTAGTATTTAAAAGTAGATGCACAACAATTAATTTATGTTGTGGATTATTAAGTTGTAATAGAAAACCAAAAGAAGAAGATGAAGAAGAAGAAGACCAGCAAACTAATCCTCGTTTAATACCTGCTCAACAACCTCCTCAACAACCTCCTCAACAGGATCCTCAACAGGATCCTCCAAATCCTTAATCTCTGTTAAATTTTTTACAGGAATCATATAATGCTTTATACAATTTGTGCCAGTAAATCTGCAATCAAACTCTGCATCTTCTAGCAGTTCATACTGAAACATCTTATCTGTAAATACAAAAATAAAAAATACTTTAAATCCCTGTTCTATTTGATGGAAACCTTCTGTAATTTTTGATGCAGTTACGATTGTATCTGTATATTTATCGTGAGGTATTTTTCTCCCTTTCACTTCTACGATTACTTTTTTATCTTCATCTTTAAAATCTAAAATATCATAAATATCATTCTCGTTTCGTTTAAAATTACAATCAAAGATTTGATTTGCAATCGGTAAAACCTTATCCTCAATATTTCTTCCATATTCCCAAAGTTCTTTGTTAAAAGCAAAAGGCATCTAATATATATTTCTTTCGTAGAGAATAAAAATAATATTTAAACTCATTATAATGGCAGACAATATTTTTGATGCTCAAAGAGATAGAAGAATACAGAACTTACAGCAACAATCTGTAAGTAATATAATCAGGCAAAATCCAAATTTAAGAGGTGTTCTTACAAGATATGAGGATGCAGAAGTTAGTAGAATAAAATTATTAGAATTACAACGATTAAGAAATAAAAAGATTACAAAAGGCGAAAGGGCTTTACTTAAAGCAGTCGCTAAAAGTAGAGGCAAAAGAAGAGGTCGTGAACCAAAAGAGAAAAAAACAAAACCAGCAGAACCTGTAAAATCACAAACACAAGTAGAAGTAGAAGCAGAAGAAAGAAGGGCAAAAATTAGACAAGAAGATATTAAATTAAGACAACAACAAAGATTTTTAGAATTAGAAGATGAAAAACAACAACAGGATTTTTTTGCAAGGCGTGATGATAGAGAACAAAGAGATTTACAAAGACAAACTGATTTTATTTCAGGCCAAAATAGAATACTTGCAGATGCAAGGATTGCAGAATTTAACCAGGCACAAGAAACTCTTAGAGCAAATCAAAGAAGTGTAGATAGAATAGCAGATAGACAATTACAACAAGATAGAATAGATTTACAAAGAAGAGAAATAGATAATCAGTTTGAGGCAAATAGAGAACAAAGGGCATTAGAATATAGAAGAATAGATAATGATAGAGATAGATATAATGCAGATGTTCGTAGGGCAGAAATAGAAAGAGATGGATTGATTGCAAGACAAGATGCAGAATTACAAGGTATTCGTGAAAGGGTCGCTGCAGATAATGCCAGACAACACGCTGAACTACAACAAACACAACAATTAGCATTAGAAAGATTGGCACAACAACAGAGAGATAATGAATTACAACATCAGCGTGAACAAAATAGAATTGATAATCAAAGAGCGGTTGATGCAGAAAGGGCAATCACAGATAGAGAATTAATACAAACATTACAATCTTCACTTGATGCATTAAATAGATATCAGGTGCCACAAGACCTTCCTGAGGGCAGAGGTGTTGTAGAAGAAGCGGATACTCCACCTGCAGAACCTGCCGCGAGGGTAGAAACTTCTTCATCAAGTGAAGGTTTAAGTCAAGGTGGAGGAGGTGGATTGGCATTAGTAGAAGCAACTGATAGTGATTTAAGTAGTGCTGATACACTTGCAGGTGCACCACCAAATATACAAAGGTTAGCATCAATACAAGCAGGCAGAGATAGTCCAAGAAGTCCAAGACAACAAGAAAGAAGATTTGAGAGAAGAGGTATTGATGACCCGACACAAGAAGGAGTGCCAACGCCTGGCGCATTAAGAGAAAATCCACAATCACCAGAAAGATTTGCACAACCTGCAGATGAAGAAGTAGTTGCAAATAGATTAAGAGGTCAAAGGAGGACTGCACCTGCAACACAACCCGAACCTCAATTAGCATTATCAGAAAGTTCAGGCTCAGATATCGGTTCAGTTCCAAGTGAGTTTGAGAGAATATTAAGAGAAAGTCCACCTGCAGGATTAAGAACACAAGAAGAACAAGTAGGTATTGGCCAAAGAGCGGCAGGTGCAGTTGTAGGAGGATTAACAACTGCAGGTCAGGCAGTAGGAGGGGCAGTAGGAGGTGTGGCACAAGGTATCGCTGAACAATTGCCTTCTGCAAGTGATGTAGGAGCGGCAGTCGGTCGTGGAGGGGTCAGGTTAGTAGGAGGTATTGCAAGTGCCGCTTATCAGGGTCTTCGTGGAACTCCTCAACCAGGCGAACAAACAGGAGGTAGATTAGACCCTGAGGGGCAAGTAGTCGGTTTAGGCCGTGAAATAGAAAGTCCAGAAAGACAACCATAAAAAAATATTTTATTTATGTATAATGAAACTTGTAATCAAAAAATCTAATAAAGATAAAAGGTTAATGGCAATTTTTAGTGAACCGAATAAAAAAGATAAAGTTGTTCACTTCGGTCAAAAAAATCCAAAAATAGGCACATTCATAGACCACGGCAGAAAAGATTTAAGAAAGGCATACAGGGCAAGACACGAAGCAACAGAAAAGAAATTTTATAGCGACCCGAAAAGGCCTGCAACTCTTTCTCGTTTTATATTGTGGGGCGAAAGTGATTCACTAAATAAAAATATTAGTGCTTATAAAAAAAAATTTAATTTATCATAATATAAAATATGGCAAAACACGGAGACAAACAGAAACAAATTGACGCTGCAGTTAAATCAGGTAAAATTTCTAAAAAACAGGCAGACAATCTAAGCACAGGATTGCTTATGGGCATCATCAAGAAAGGAGATAAAAAAGGTGGAATTAAAGAAACACGTAAAAAGATGGGTAAGGAGGCACACAAAAGAGGCCGACCAAAAAGCGGCAGTAAAGTCAAAGTTGTATCATAAGTAAAAAAATTAATTAATTATTTTTTAAGAATTTTTTATTGCTAAAACTTATAATGAGTAATATATTTGTAGCAGGTAGAGATAAAGCACGTAGAAGAAAAGACTTCTTGCAACAGGATGAATTTGCATCTGCTTTACAACAAGAACAAATTATGCGAGGTATTGTTCCGATTGCTAATATTGATACAAGTAGAAGTGTTTTTAGAGCAGGTAGAGCAAAAGCAGAACGAAGAAAGGCATTCACAACAGAAGCAAAAAAGGCAGGTAAAAAGGCAGGTAATCGTCGTATAACCAAAGACCCGAAAGTAAGAACAACTACAACAAGAGGTCGTAGGCCTGGCCAAAAAACTGGTGCATCTGCAGGTGATTTAAGTAAAGCACAACTTTATGAACAGGCGATGGCAATTAAAAAGGCAGGCAAATTAAAAGGTAATATGGGGGCGATGAGTAAGAAAGAACTTCAGGCCTTTATTTTAAAACACGATGATATTATGATTTTTACGTAAGTTAATTTAATTGTATTTTTTTTTATTTATTCTTATATATGAATTATCAGGAAAAGAATGAATTAAAGAGGGCATCTAATGTTTTGATTGCTTCTAATGATTATCGCTTTAATTATCAGTTCACTAAAAAACAGGAAACATTAGAAAAGATTATGGAAAGTGGCACTACTCCACTTATGATACCGATGGATAAATATGATTATTCAGTAAAAGTTGATGAAGGTAGTGATTTAGAATTGCCTAAATTATGCCCATTATCTTTGGCAAGTTGTGGCAATAATTTAGAAGATTTAGAAGCATTCTACGCTGCCAAGTTTCCACGACTGCCGAGTGCATATCACGGAATATTAGCAAGGTATAGTTCAGGTCAACACTTAACTAAAAAAGAAGTTAAAAATACTCTTAAAAAATCTAAAAAGAAAAATACAGAACTTCCTGTGGGTTTTAGTGTCGCTAAAAAAGATATTTCATTATCGTTTGATTAAAAATATTTTTAATCATTATAATGTTAGGAAGTTTCGGCAGAAAACATAAATCTCACGGCAAAAATTATGGCAAAAAGGATACAAGTAAATTTAAGAAAGGTCTTATTGCAGGTGGAATGTTATTAGCGGCAGGTGCAGGTATTTATGCATCAAAAGGAGATAAAGAAACACACCAAGAAATAGAATATCCGTTAGTTGCCGCCGAAGAAGGAGGAGGATTAGGTCATAATCCTGCACTCGTCAAAAAATTAGATGTAGTCGGTGTAGATGTAGGTAAAGTAGCGGCACCACCACCTGCAATATCATTAGGAGCGGCAGAAGATGCACTTGCACCACAACCACCTGATAAAAAGAAAAAAGTAGCGGCAGGATTAAAATTAGCAGGTGATGTAGTTGCAGGTGATGTCGGTAAAGTTAAGGCAGTCAAAAAAGGTATAGATATTGCCAGAGGTGAAGGTGAAGCATTATCAACTAAATCATTAGAAGAACAAATCAAACACGCAGAAAAGGCAGCAAAAAAAGATAAAACAAAAATTTCTCGTGAAAGTGCAGGAGTGGCAGGTTTTAGCACGGCCTCGGCACCGATGATAGGGCCAGTTGCACCACCTGAATTTTTTGATGATGTGGAACCAGATAAAAATAGAAAACAAAAAGTCGCTGGATTTTTCGCTAAACCTTTCAGGCGTGGCAAGTAATCACTAAAAAACTAAATTTATTTTCTAAAATTTTTTTTATTTTCATTATGTATAAATAATGGATATGGAACGAGGAATGCCTAAAAGTATTAATTATCAGGACGTATTGCCTGTTGCAGTTCCCGCTGTGGCACGTCGTAGGAGATTTTATCCACAGAATGGCACAGTTTTTAATAAAGTAGGAACAAGTGAAATTAGAATAGAAATCGGTTCAGTAAATAGTCTGCTTGACCCTCAGCACTCATATTTAGAACTTTTTGTAAGAAATAATAATGCAGCGCGCACTCTCGGTTTTGAGATAGGCGGTGGGCACGTTTTATTTGATGAGGTAAGAGTAGAACAGGCAGGTCGTGTATTAGCACGTGAACAATCACACAATCGTTTACACGCAGGTATCTTATCTATGACACAAGTATCAACACAAGGTCAATTAACTGAAAGTATAAATCAATTACAAAGAGGTCTCAATAGTCGGGCAGGTGGCGACGTTGGCCAAACTACTCCAATCGGTAATGGCGGAGGTATCACAGGTGATGAGTATGTTAACTCGGCACACAACGACGCGGCACAAATCCCCGCTAATGATTTCACAAGATTTACGATGATGATGCCAACTGGATTATTTACACAGGATAAATTAATCCCCCTTCCTCTTGTATCTCAACAAAATCCAATTACACTTGTATTTATTCTTACTAACTCTGAGAATGTAGGCGCGTGGGGCGGTGGTGCACCTGCAGCGGGCAGCGTCCAGATAGAAAGAATGAACTATGTTGCAAATCTTATTGAGGTCGGTGGAGATGTAATCCAACAGATGAGAATGATGCAAGAGATGGGCGGAGGTCAACTTACTATCTCTTCTCAGGATTTTGAGCATTCTACCGATGTTATCCCTGCTAACTCCGCAGGAACAATTCCAATTAGAATTCCTGGCCGAAAAAGAAGTATTAAGTCATTATTTTTCTACATCAATAGCGAAGATTTCACTAATGGAGCAGGTAATCCAGCAAGTTCATTCTTTAATTTATCGTATGGCGGTAATGCCAATATGGATACTTTCCAGATGAAAGTTGGCAGCGTCACTTATCCGCCTACTCCTGTTAGATGCTGGGGTAATTGTGCAAGGGCCGCTGGCCCATTACTTCCACTTCCTGAACAAGAAAGAGGTGAATGTCTAATGGAACTCGCTAAGGCATTAGGCACATTAGGATTCACAAATCCAACTGGCCGTTTATCTACTCTTTCTTATGGCACAAATCCAGCACCTGCAATTGCCGCTGGGTCTCCAAATCTGGCAGATGGAGATAATGGAACTGGTGCCGCTGATAACACGCCTATCGGTGGGGCAGAAGTATGTGTATGTCCCTTCGGTTTAGACCTTCAGGCATTCCAACATACTGCTATTGAGAGCGGCATAGACAGCGAAACTATGGCGATGGAAACTACACTCTTATTAGAGATTAATGCAGTCACCTCAGGTATAGAAGATAAAAACGTTCACTGCTTCTTACTCTATGACCAGCACTATTACTTTAATATGGATGGAACTATCACGTTCTCAAATTAAAAATAAAATAACCATTCATTAAAATATTGATGGATTTAGATTTAGATAATGTTTTAGAAGTTATAGAAATTAGAAAATTAATTTCACACAAAAAAAATTTATTAGAGTTTTTTGATGAATTGATTAAAGTTAAAAATTTAATGATTAATGAAAGTTCTGATAATGAAACTGATAATGATACTACTGATGATGACTATACTACTGAGGAGGATTAGGATGTTGTCCATCAAACAACCACAGAGGATTTGCCCGTCTTTCCTTGACTTCTTCATAATTTTCCTTCTTTGTGATTTTGTTGACCGAATGATTTTTGATGATTTTGTAATTTACATCAGCGTGAAAGTCGTGTGCCTTGTGTCTTTTAGAACGCTTCACCAAATCTTCGGTTGTCTTTCCATCAACCAATTCTAATTTCTTTTCCCAAGAAAGTATCTTGACTATCGCCTCAAAATACTCAAATCTTTCCCTGTATCCTTCACCATCTCCTTTTCCATCCTTACACTTGTAAACCCCTTCCTTGTTTCCACCCTTGTCGGTTCCAGATGTATGTTTGTCGTAAACGATAGAATTAAAACAGAGGTTTGTGTATCCCCTGTGGATGTATTCCATAGAGATAAGGTTGTCCTCTTGATGTTTGTAGCGAAAACGAACTTCGGGGTCTGTCTTCAACAACATAGAAGAATAACACTTTCCATTCGTAACGATACACGCTCGTCTATCACCTTCATTCACAAACGGATTAAAGTTGTGTGAAACACCACCAACATTATCGTATCCCGAGATGTAATCCTCAATATGAGTGAAAACCACAGAAGATACAACTTCGTTCTTCACACCCTGATAAAGACGTTTGTATCCCTTGATGTTATCATCCAACATCCACACTCGGTCAAATCCTCGTTCCAATCCATAGTCAAGAATGTAATTCCTAACAGGTGTGCTGCCCATCGTCTGTTTTGAGAAATCCTCTGGACAGACAACAAGTTCACAATATGAATCATCAAACCAATTACGATAATCTTGTTCCTGTGAAGGTTCTACGAAGAGTTTGTGATGAACTTTCATCTCCGTAAGAGTTTTGTGTGTTCGTCCACACTCATTCGCTCTCTTGAAAGAAAGAACACAGATAGGATACTTCGGTGTCGGGTTGTGTATCGTAGTCCAAGTTCCTCTCGGTGGAGAAGGATAGAGTTGTGTTGTGTAAGATAATTTGTCGCTTTTAGGATAGTAGTTCCTCGTGAACTTCACTTCTGGAATGGAGTGAGTAATGAGGTCTATGACTTCTTGTTCGTGTCCACGTGGAGTGATGATTACTCCGTGAAACGCACATACATCCTTCGCTAACGAGTTATCATAATCAATCACATCAAAGTCAAACTCGTCAACTCTATCTCTATTCATAGTTTCAGTTCGCTGGAGAAAATTTATCGGTGTTCCGTTGATGGAACAATTCCCGAAGAGGTGATGAAAGTGAGGGTGTCGCTCGGGTGGAACTCTCATCAAGAACCGAACGAATTTTTTGTTCGTCTTGCTGTTCTTGTAAACCTCATCGTCTCCTTGTGAACACTTGTGATAATATCTGTTCGCTACAACTTCCATTCTGTATATGTTATTCTTACAAACAAATCTTTATATGCTTTTAACCGCAATCAAATTTGCCCCTGTTTTTTGTCTGTTAAGATATTCTTTTAGATGAAATCAAATTTATGAAGTCCAGAAAAAAATTTTTCGGTCTACCGAACAAAAAAAATTATCCTAATCTACGACTATCCTATTGTTCCTAATGTATTTTTAGCACTTCATAATTGCCCACTTGTCTACTCTTGATTTTCTGTAAAGGTCTTTATCGTCTCCACAAGGACAAAACGAACGACGAGGATTTTGTTGCCATTCTGCAGTATGCCCGAGTGCCCTGCAATGACCACATCGTGGCCCGATAGTGCAGTTGTCGTAATCCTTCTGTGGAAAAGGCACCCAGCAGTTTGTGAAACCATCACACAGGAACTTTGGCCCTTTTCTACCGATGTATTTGTATCTGTTCCGTGAATGAATTGTTCCTCCACCTGCAACCCTCTCAAAATTCGGCGACCAGAACAATTGTTCTTCTGTAAATCCCAAGTTCGCTAACCAACTTGCATCAGGATGTGTCGGTGGAAGATTACAGAGGCCCTGAATACGACCATTCGCCTGAGTGAGGATTGCGCCATACTCAAACCACCTTGTTCTGTCGTGAAGAAGTGGAACGTGGATGTGAACAGAACCTCCACCAGGCCTCCTGTGGAACAAGTCAAACATCTGTCTACGATATCTCGCTTGCAGACCATCTTGCCCGAAGAGTTGAGGATCCCTTGTGTCGGTGATGCCAAGGCGAGCGAAGAGTTGCAGTTGCAGGGGTCGGTCTTCGGGGTTGACGACGTTGAAGAGACGTTCGTATTCCACAGCGGTGAGGTCTACGAGGTCGTTGTTCATAAACTCGTGCAACGTTGCCTCAAATCGTTCCCTTGTGATACGAGGATGAACTCCGTTGTTCCAATCTCGGTAGATGTGGCCAAAGTAGACTGGACGAACAGGTTGATGTTGTGATGGCATCGGGTCGCCACCAGACCAATCAAACATCTTCTCTCTACAAAAGCCACACTTCCTTTTGACTTCACCGAAACAATCTCTCATCGTCCACATCGCATCTCTGCAATCCTTACAGGCCATATGAGCGTTCCAACACAAGACAATTTCTTGTTCGTTTGTGTAGCAAATCTCACAGGTGTTATCCTGTTCCTCTACCGAAGGAAGGAGTTGTTCGGTATACTGAGGGTCTGCAGGTCGTGTGCCACCGCTGATGGACGAGGCCATACTGAACTCTTTTGTTGTGTGGAAGTTCTTGAAAGATGAAATCAAATGTGCAAAGGTTTTTGTCGGTATGTGAACAACTGATTGTTCGGTTCACTAAAATCTCGGTATTGATGGATTAAGAAATTATGAGAAATCAAATTTATGAACTTTCACAAAAAATTTTTCGTATTGTGAACAACGACCGAACAAAAAAATGAGTTTCATATTTGTGAGGGTTTTTCCACGTGTGTAAATTTTTGGACTGGAAATTGTAATTTCCCGTCTCCTTCCCGTCATAAAATTCTATTTTCCTGACGGAAAACAGAATGTTCACCCACGGGGAGGGGGT
>Ga0208644_1000858_pt1 | contig 27032 bp, 30 predicted proteins | sample VirMetDEL_Nov_18_FD_184517 | JGI IMG/M metagenome (GOLD analysis project Ga0208644, IMG submission 184517) | Aqueous microbial communities from the Delaware River and Bay under freshwater to marine salinity gradient to study organic matter... | ecosystem: Environmental > Aquatic > Marine >...
GCGCGGGTTTTGGCGAGCGGAACCAGCCAACCAGATCGCCCTTGCGGTATCGGTCATAGATCACGAACAGCGACACGACCGCGACCACGACAAGCAAGAAACGGATGTCCGTCACATAGGCCAGCACAAGGGAGAGCAGCGACACGACTTCAGCCGCGATGGACTTGCTCTTGACGACCGGCTTGGGCTTGACCTCCTTGACCACGGCGCCGCCGAACACGATACGCTGCGCTTCCAGCCAATCGGCATCCGGCGCCGGGTATGGCTGGCCCGCTTCGTGCCACGCCTGCGCTTTCAGGAATGCAATGCCGGACGGGGATCGCAGGAAATCATCGCTCATGATCGTGTCGCGGGTCATCCCAGGAACGCGACGCAGAACGAAGGCGATATAGCTCTCAACGTGATTGCCGCCGGACCAGACCTTGATCGCGGCGCTGAACGGTTTGTTCCTGTACCGCGCGGAGCGCCACAGGTCGATTTGGGCGCAGATGCCTTTGACGTAGGTCGGGAATACGGCGATGTTGTTGCCCTGCCCCGTTCCATCGTTCAGCGACACGGTATCCGTTGCACCCCACTTGCGCGCAATCGCATTCCTGCCCCACATCGCGCCGGGGTTTTTGTATCGGATTGAGGCCGGGACTTTCGCCATCAAAGCACCAGCGCCAGCACAATCAGCAGCGCCGCTGCCCAGATGGTCTTTTGGATGTTCTTCTCAGCCCACGCGACGAAATCAAAGTACAAATCGAGGATTCTCATAATTCGCTCCTATGATCCTTGCGGCGGGACGAACAGGCAGAAAATCAACTCGCCCATTCGGCAGAGGTGATAGCGACCGTCCGGCGACCATTTCACTTTCGAGCGCGGCACGACTTCGCCCGTCCTGAGAAGCCAGTCGCCGCCATCAAGCGGCTTTGGCGTGTCGGCTTCCGGCATCTCAGCGCAGTCGTTGTTTGAGCAGCATTCCATCGGGTACATCCACCCGCTTGGGGCTTCGTGGCCGAACACGCGGCCCATGTTGAACCAAAGGGCGACTAGCGCAGCGATGATGACGAGAAGGGTTGAGCCCAAAATGCGTTCCATCATTCGTTGCTCAGCACCATGAATGAATAGCTGTCCGGGTCGGTCGCGCCGACGCCCGAGATATAGCCGTTAATTGAAAACCCCGTCGTAGCGGGGTTGATATAAGATAGCGTGATCGAGACGTTTGCGTTCGTGCCGTCCAACGCCAGGAGGACGATATAATTCGTATTTGCCATAGCGTTCGTGAACGTCACGCTATGGGTTAATCCATCGTCCGAAAAGCTGGCAATGTTGAATGAGCCGGACACAAGCGACTGATTAACGACCTTGCCGAACGCCTTAACGGTGTTGCGCCCACCGATGCCCCCGGCGTTGTTTGCTGTCAGCGCGCCCGTTAGTGTGGACGCGCCCGTAACGGCCAGCGTACTCGACAGAGTTGCCGCGCCAGTGACGCCAAGCGTTCCAGCGACCACCGTGTCGCCCGAGGATGATGCAACAGTGAACTTGTTCGTGTTTACGGCCAAGTCACCGGCAACATTCAGGCCGGCCGAAAGTGTGGCGGTTCCCGTAATGGTAACTGGGCTGGAAAATGTCGCCGACCCGGTAACCGCAAGCGTCCCAGCGATAGCCGTATTTCCAGCGGCGGCGCTGACCGTGAATTTACTGGCCCCAACGGTAAAATCCGACGTGGTCGATAGGGTGCCCGCGACGCTGCTGTTGCCAGTAATCGTTGCGCCGCCTGACGTAACGGTGATCCCGCCTGCGGTGATGGACAAACCACCTGAGACGATAGTGACGGCGCCCGAGAACGAATAGGACGACGGGAACGCAGCCATGGCACCGTGCAACAGAAACGCCGGGATGCTGTTGTCGTAGGTTACGTCGTGGACCGAATCCGCCAGCAGTGCGCCCGCAGGAACAGCCGTTCCCGATGCTGTCTGGATCGCCTTCGCGCCAAGGCTGTCAACATTCAGCGTTGGGCTTGCGCCGTTCGTCGCATTGAACCGGATCGAGAGCCGCTGGCCGTTCAGTTCCGATAGAGACGCAAAAGTGGCGTTGGCTGAAACCGTGTACGCCGTGGACGTTCCGCCCGTGGTCAATGTGCCGGCGTTGTCATCGCGATACTCTGCGGTCTTCGCCATGATACCGCGCATCGAGTCGTTGACGGCAGACGGGGCCATGCCCTCTGCTGCATTGATCGCGGAGTCGGAGTTTCCGTTGCTGGCCGCCGTTTGCGACCAAACGTGAAGTCCTGTTGCCATCTATTCTTGTCCTTATGCGCGGCGAAGGTGCGCGAAGCTCGGCTTGCGTGGCGCGCCAAGCGGTCGGAGCGCGAGCAACGCGGGAGCCTGTTCTCGCGGCAAAGAAAAACCCGCCGAAGTGGCGGGCTGTGAGACGTTCATGGGCGGCAGGCCGCCGGGATTGGGCGGCGCGAGACTGAGCGGCGGGCCTACCATTTGCTGTGGCTGAACACGCCGATTAACAAACTGGTGAATGAGGCCGGACGGCGGCAGCGGTTGCTCGCTTGGCACGTTAGGAATCGGTGCAGGCGGCACCGGAGCGCCCCCCGCCATTTTCCGGTTGGCCCACGCGATCACATCACCGGCTGACTTGCCGGACAAGAACGGGTTGGCCTTGACGACACCACCCCCCAGAACGTCAACAATCGGCGTTTGTGGCGCGGCGTTAAGAACCTTTAACGCCCCCTGCGGCCCCGCGAAATGTGCCAAATAGGCGTTCCCTGGCGTGACCGGAAATCCATTATGGTGTAAAATTGACCCGTTGTCAGCCGCATAGGCTTCCGTCATCTCGCGAGAGATGGCCGGATCAAGTCGAAGGTCGAGGATTTCCTGCCGGGACTTTCCGGCGACAAGATCGGGCCGAGCCTTTGAAATCGTATCGAGCCACGTTGACTCAATAAATTGACCCGCCCCCGTCGCGCTGGACAAGGGATTGCGCGCTGACGGATTGCCACCGCTCTCAATCCCGATTATGCGAGAAACGAGGTCCATGTCTCAGCCCGAAATTGATCTTCCACCCCACGAATGGGGATCAGACAGAGAGAAGCCGAGCGAACCACTATTCGGCCCCGGTCTTCCCGGTGCCATTGCGTGGCTGATCGGCTTCGCTCTTGTGGTTTCTGTTACCTACTGGTGGCGCAACTAGCGCCGCGCCCCTGATGCGCCGGGAGCAACGGCCAAGCCAGCACTCGCGCCGCGCCCAAGGTTCTGAGCGATGGCGGCCATTTTTTCGATGCGCCGGACGGTTTCGTCCAAAAGCCGCTGGATCATCTGCGGATTGACGTTCTGGCCTCTGCTTAGAAGGATGCGCGCCACCTCCTCGCGAACGCCAGCCGTATTGCCATTCCATCCGTTGCTGATAGCCGACATGGTCGAACGCAACGCGCTTCCCGTGTTCCCTGACAGCACATTGGAAATCATGCCGCCGACATCAACACCCATCGCAGCGTCGTCGTTCAAATTTTCCGGCGTCTTGGAGTTTCCAACCGCTGCATTGCGCGTCTGGAACATCGTGTCTTCACGACCGATGCGGCGCTGCATCAACGGATTGCCTGGGGCCATAACAGCGGCCTCGTCGGCAAAGGCATCGTTGATAAGCGGGCGGGCCTTGTTCGCACCGAACGCCGCACGTTGAGTCTTGTTAATGAGCGGTTCGACGTAACCAGTCCGATATGCGGCCTGTCCCTGGGCGGGCAACGCTTGGAACGCCGCGATGTTGTCCTCTGGACGAAACCTCTGTGCCGTCAACCCGTCGTCAATAGCCTCGATATTTCTGCTGGCCTGCGCGTGTTGCCGATTGGCCGCCCTGAACCCCGACGATGCCTGTTCCATCGCGGCGTCGAGTTGACGCAGCGCGGCACCAAGCAGGCGCGCCCGGTTCCCCTGCCCGGCCCTGACAGCAGATTGAACCGCGTCCGACAGGTCGCCGCGAACACGCTGGACGGCGGTGAAGTCCGTCAGGTTGGAACGACCATCCGTGAGGCGGCGGCGAAACCCGTCAAGAACAGACTCAATTGAGTCGTTCGCGATGCCGGTCTGCGGTGTTACAAGTTGATTGACGCCGGGCTGTAGCGTGTCGTCGATGTTGGCTATCACTCGCGACACATCGACGGGTCCCGCGTTGTTCCTTGCTGCTGTGTAGGCCGTATCCGAGGTCGCGTCTCGCGCCGCAGTCATAGCCGTCCGTGTTTGATCGGCGGTCTGCGGACTGTCGAAGCCCTGCACGAGAGAACCGGCAACGCGCCGGCCCTGTCCCGCCTGCCGATGGTCAAGGAACTCAACAACATCAGTCCGTGCCCGCCCCGGAGAACGCGCCGTTGTGGCAAGCATCCGCTGCCCTGGATTACCCATCGCGTCGGCGAGCGTAAACATCGGCTGGCCTTCGTTCGCCGCATTACCAACAGCCGCCGCCAACTGCTGAGGCGTCCGCCCGCTTTCGACCGCAGCTCGCGCCACTTGGTTTGTCGCGTACCCAGTCGGATTGGTCAGGGCGCGATAGTATCCCGTGACGGGAGCCACCAACTTGCTGCCGAGCGCAATAGCGCCGGGCGCAAGGCCGCCAACTGCACCGCCGACCGCGCCGCCCTGCAATGCGCCGCCGAGCCGTTCGCCAATGCTCCCGCCGTCTCCAAACCCGGCCAATGCGCCATAGACCGCGCCGTCTGCGAGAGAAGCCCCTGACCGCGAGAGAACACCAGCGCCGGGGGCAAGCGCCCGAGCGGCAGTCAGTCCGCCCCTAGCCAAGCCCGCCCCAGACAGAATGCCGCCACCGATCTCGGCAAGCGTCCCGCCGAACCCTCCGTTCTCGCGGGCATCTTCAAGGGCAACGTCTTCCGCAGCCTTGGCGGACTGATAGCCCGCCAGAGGATTGAAAGTCCCGCGCTTGACCATTTCCAGTGGCGTCTTAAGGCCAGCAAGTATCTCGTCAGCGAAATTGAACGTGGCACCCTGCAAGAGACGCCGCGTTGCGCTTGGTTCGACGGGGATGCCCTTGGCCTTCGCTTCGTCATACTCTTTCTTTGCGCGGTCCTTGATCGGGTCAGACGGAGCCTGAGCCTTGATCGGGTCAGACGGAGCCTGAGCCTTCGGAGACAATATGAACCGCTGGGCAGCCGTTGACGCGACTTTCGGGTCGTTGGTGTCGATCTCGACAATCCGTCCGTCAGGAAGCTCCACTTCGATCATTGCTTGATCGTCCCATCGGCGTTGAGGCGGATTCGCTGGGGCGAGCCGGCCCTGGCACGGAGCTTTTCGAGGCCAGCCCTGACGGAGTCCTTGAAGTCGTTTAGCGCAGCCTTGGCCTCCTCCTCGTTTAGCGACCGCTCAAGACGGGCAATCGCAGCTTCCGCCTTGGCGCTCTCAAAGTCGGTGATCGCGCCGCCACCCTTGAGCATGGTCCGGCCTTCAAGGAATGCTTCGCCGGACAGTTGCTTGAACCGTGCAAGCGCATCGCGGCCCTTGCCGCTCATCGTCCAGTTCGGGCGGAACTGATTCAGTGCGCCGAAGACCTCGCTAAAGCCTTCATGCTCCATGAACTGGTCGATCTTCTCTAGGCTTCGTTTTGCACTAATTTCGGCAGCCGGCAGGGCCGCGCGGGCCAAGCCCTGATCCTTGCCGACCTCTTCCTGCGATTCCTTGCCGATAATGTCCTTGGGCTGGCGGCCAACCATTGTGCCGGTTTTCTTGTCGATGATGCCCCATTCGGTCCCGAGGTCGATCTTCTCAACGCCGGTTGAGAGTTTGACGCCAGGCGGCATAACGGACTGCTTTGCATCGCCAGATTTTCCGAGTTGCAACACAACAGTCTCACCCCGGGCATTCGTCCCGTAAATCGGCTGCATTCCATATTCACCCGAAACCGCTTTCTTGCGCGCCATGAACCGCTCAAAAGTTAGCGACGGGTCTTCCTTTTTAGCGAACTGATATTCCTTGATGTCATCGGTCTTGCCGCCAAAGCCCATCAACTCGGGAAGTACGGTTCTCAAAAGTGACGGGTCTCGAGAAACGACTTTGGACAGGTTCGCATCAAAACCGCTTGCCCTTAGAGCACGCTCGGTCTGGTTTTGCTGCTGCATCGCCACGCCGAAAGGGTCCGAACGCTGACCAGTCATAAGCCCGCTGATGAGATTGCTAATGGCCGGCAGCGGTGCGCCGGAATTGGCGAATCCATGCAGCCCCGCACTCAACCTATCGCCAACGCCAATAGGAGGCGGCATTTGCATCTGGCCTTGCGTCGGCTGCGCCTGCGGCGGCAGCTGCGAACCCTGCTGTTGCATCGTCGGGCGCTGCATCGCATCCAGCCCCACCACCGGAGCGCCCATCGGGCCAGTCGGCCACTGCGCGCCATCCAACCGACTCGGCTCGTTGTTCGTCTGGTCGAACCCCGGTTGATTCTGCGGCACGGACTGCATCATCCGAAAGATATCAAGGAGGCCGCCGCCCATGCCGCCGTAGCCGTCAAACTGGTAGGCGTCAAACAGACCCATTAGCTCCTCCCTCTCCCCCTTGTTCCGCCGTTATCGCCGAATAGGCTATATCGGCAATGCGGTTTTTCCGAATAGGCTATTGAGGCCGCCAGCAATCATTGCGAACTGCTGAGCACCCGACATCTGCTGCGTGCCCTGCGCCGTGCCCGTGGACGTGCCACCAAGTCCAGCAATCGGCCCCAGAATGCCCGTCAACTGGCTCAGGGACTCAATCGGGATACCGCGCCGCATGGCCTCGATCATCAACGTCTGCATCGCGCTTGCGTTCTGCGCTTCCTGGGCCGCTGGAGCTGCGTCAATACCAGCCTGCTGATTGGCGAATTTCTGCTGATCCATGCCCGACAGAATGCCCGCCGTGTTGTTTGCAGCGCCGTAGATATTCCCAGCCGCCGCATCCTGCGCGCCGTAGATGCTGCCAGCCGTGCCGCCGCGTGCCGCAAGCAAAGCATCCTGCGCGCCGCGCTGTGTCGCCACGTTCTTGTTGTACTGATCGAACAGAACAGGCACGACGCCTTCGGAAATACCCTGCCCCAGCGTTCGCATGTGTGCGCCGGACAAATCCCGCCCAGCCCCCGCGAACATACCGTTCACGTTATCGGCAATGCGGTTTTGGATCGTGCTGAGCAGCCCAGCCGTTGCGGGGTTGCTCATCGGGTCAAGATAGCTCGCGGACGTGTACGGGCTCAGGCCGGTTTCGTAATCGGACAAGCCCTTTCCAAGCGCATTGCTGTAGGTGTTGGCATTGCCAGACACAGCGGGCGCATAGGCGGCATTCGCATCCGTCACCATCCCGGAACGGTCTGGCCCGCCACCGAGCAACCCGCCGACGATGCCCGTAATCTGCGGCGCAAACGGATTTCCCTGGTTGGCATTGGCCTGCAACGAGTTCAACGCGCCGGTTTCAGCCGCAGACGGCCCGGCGTTGCCGATCTGGTTCGTGGTCGCGCCGATCAACTTTTCCAGGCCGGGAATAGCAGGCTTCCACGGTTGGTTGACCTGTGCCGTCTGTTGACTTGTGGTGGACTTTCCGCCCATCTTCTATAGTTCCTTTTCAAGAACGATCTTTGTCGTTCTGTAATCAGTCAGCACTTTGGCCCAGCCCTTCCGCCCCATGATGCGGACGGACTTGCAGCCCATTTCCCTTGCGTAGTTTTCAATATCGTGGATCGCGGAAATACCCCGGACAATCCCGAGCCCACCGCACGCAACGATGGTGCAGACCTTTCCACTCTCAACGATTTCCAGATGCGTGACGGCAACACCGTCCGCACTGATCCATAGGAGTGCATTCCCCTCCTTCAGCATCCGCTCAACCTCGGAGAATTTTCCAAGGTCGCCACGCTCCATTGCCTTGCGGATCAATAGTTCGGCTTCGTGCCAGAACATCCCGATCAGTTCAGGCGGAACACAAAACGCCCTAGCCGAGACAGACATAAAAGAATGTCTTGTCGGTGTTCCCGTTGCTCGCGTGCGAGACGACGAACCGCCCAGGAAAAACGGACGTTGACGCCACATAGGTCGTAGCTGCGACCGACGCCGCATTAGCCGTCGTCGGGAACAGAAACACCGCAGAGTTAGGACCGCAGTTGACCGCCGTGATCTGCGTCGATGCAGCGTTAGAGCTGAGCGTGCAAAGCCCGACCGCGTTGGATCGCCCCTCGATCAGTTGGCGAATTGCCGAGTTCTGTTTTAACGGATCTTTCTCGGCATAACTGATGGATAGACCAGCGCCGACCGTCACCGCCCGCCCTCAACTACAAAATCAGGCTCGATGCCAGAAGCATAATTCCAATCCTCCCCAGCGGGGATGCGGACAACACCGCGCGCAAACCGCGTGGACACCCGTTGCGGACAGACGCCAATGGCGTTTACGGCAGTCTCCGCGCTTGTCGAAGACGAAGCGCGTTCCGTCTCTCGGTACTCAACCGAGCCATACACCGTTGAGGCATCCGTGACAGGTCGGAAGCCACGGACAAACACGCGGCGATCTCCGCCTTGTTCCGCCGTCTTAAGCGTGGCTTCAAGGTTGCCGCCGCTGAAAAACCCGACGCGATGCGTCGCGCTCGCACCGGCAAGCCGCGAATATGCCGACGTGGCGATGTCATCCAGCGACCCGATGTCGAGGTCGTCTATATCATCCCCGTATGCGGTATCAACGCCTTCCAGGGTCAGCCCTGGGAGAGCGAGCGACACAAGGAACTCGCCCGTAGAAGCGATAGGCGTCCATTTGTCCAGCGCCCAATCGTAGCACAGTATCTTGTCGAACTGCCCCGTCGTTCCGGCCTGGGTCTTGTAGGCCCAATAGACCCGCGTTGTTCGCGGATCGTTGGCGCCGATGATAAGCTGCGGCGAACCCAGATCGACTTCGGCAAAGAACGTGCGGTCAACGCGCTCTTTCCCAATCGGCTGCGGATAGCCACCGGGGACAAGCATCTTGAAGCCCTGGGGGGAAATCCAGAAATGACGATCCTGCGCGCTGATGATAGAATACGGCGCAAGCAAACCGTCATCAGACGAAATCAACTCAATGCCGAAGATGTACGGAGAACCCGGAGCATACACCATGCGACGGATCATGCCGTCCTGGAAAATCACGCCGGACTCACCGCCCGCGATACCGCGAACGATACCGCCGTCCGTCAAGTCCTGGGAATCGGACTGACTGGTGCCGCTCGTCCAGGTCGTCGTTGCGTTCAGTCCAGACCATTGCACCCGGTACACATTGGGCGACGCGATCCCGGTCAAGACAACAAAGCGGTTGACAATCGAGATATAGGCGGCCTGCGGCGGTGATCCGCCGAGGTCCGCGAACGCCGACGATGATGTCAGATCATAAACCTGCGGCGCGATGTTCGCCTGCACTGCAAATACATACTTGTTGAACTGCCGGAACTGCCACTGAGCGGTGGTGCTGAGCGCCGTGTATGTGTTTGTGACCGAGTGCGTGCCAGAACCGGAGCTGGACGTATTTATGCGCGCCCCGCCTGCCGTTAGCGAGACGCTGAACTCGTTGGCGGCCAGGCCGGTCGCTGAAACGTAATAGACCGTTCCTGCCGTTAAGCCAGTCGGAAGCGAACCGCTCGTTGAGAACACCACCGGATCGTTTGCAACGAACGGGTGCGATGTGTAACTGACCACTGCGGGGCTTGCGTTGCTGATCGACGTAACAGCCGCAACCTTGCTGACCGGAACCCAAGTCTGCGTCGAGTTGTCCAGTTTAAAGAGACGATCCGACGTGCCGGCGAAGATGACAACCGAGCCGTCCGCCTGGCGGGCGAAGAACATCCCACGACAAGCCGCCAGAAGCGCCGCGCTGTAATTGGAAAATTGCGGAACGGGTCCATAGCCATCGCCACGCGGGACAACATTGGAGATGTGCGCTGTGTGCTGCCCCTTATGATCCGATACGTCCGGGCGATACTCTCCGAAGGGGATCAAGTCCAGTTTTCCGACGTTGATGTCTGCTCAACCCAAGCCTCCGACGTGCTGGATTGCTCAGCCCATGTTTCTGACGTACTGGTTTGGGGCGTCCAGCCTTCGCGTTCCTCTGGAACCATCGTTAGGCCGAACCCCAGCCCGATAAATCCGCCGATCATCGCTTGCTCAGTTCTTGAATGGCGCTAATCAGCAGCGCGACCATATGGGGGTAGTGGAGCGAAAGCGGCTTGCCTTCTTTGTCGTAAACCACGAACTCGGTGAGCCCTGCGTCGTGAACTTCCTCCGCGATCAAGCCAGCAAATACATGGTCCCCGTCGTTGTTTCCCTTGTAGGAAACGGGGCGAAGCCGCAGCACGTCGGCAAGCCCACGGTGATATTCCTTGATGCTGTTCTTGAATCGACGTGACGACGTGGAGTAGTTCAGGCCGCCGTTGGAATCCATGAACATGTTTGGGCCGTTGGCCGTCGTCCAGTTGGAATAGACCAACGGCATCGCGATATAGCTGTCATTGCGGACAGTAATCATCGCGCTATTGGAACTGTCTTCCAGCCGGAATCCGGTGCTGCCAGAGCTATTGCCCTGCGTTGTAATGAGCACCCGATATGACGCAGACAGCGTGTTGCCGAACGCGGCGCTTCCTGACGTGGCAATGCTTGTCGCACTGGCGACGCCAAGCGTTGGCGTTGTGAGTGTCGGTGACGAGGCTAGAGCGACCGCGCCGCTGCCGGTCGTACCGTTTGACAAATCGCTGGCTGCAAGTTGGCCGACAGTGATGGTCGCGCCCGCGCTGGTCTGCTTTAGAACTTGAGACGTGCCGCCCGTGGCACTGAGGTCAGCGCCCGTGCCACCAGCGGAGACACCAACTGTGCCGTCCAGTGTTGGATCGCCAGCAACACCGGCTGGATTGCTCCAGGACAGGCCGCTTATGCTGGTGGACAACGAGCGTTGCGCCCATGTGTCCGCTGTGGTGCGGGCAGCAAGGCCCGTCGATCCAAGCCCCTCAAGGGCCGCCAGGTCGTTGGCGAGCGCAAAGGTCGGATTACCGGAGACGCCATCTCCATCTGAAATAGACAGCCCGGCGGCCGGCGCGGTTAGCGTGCGCGCCGCTGCCGTTCCGCTGCCAGTTCGCGAGATAAGGCCCGTCGATGACAGCCCCGCCACAGCCGCCAGGTCCGCATCATACGCTTGGACATCCGAGCCAATGGCGAGCCCGAGAGCTGTCCGCGCTCCAGACGCATCGGTCGCACCCGTGCCGCCCCCCGCCACGCCAACCGTGCCGTTGAGCGTCGGGTTGCCGGACACGCCGTCTTGGTTAGACCAAGATAGCCCACTGATCGAAACGGCCATCGACCGCGCCGCCGCCGTACTGTTGTTGGCGGTTATGGTGAAAAGACCTGTTGCTCCAAGCTGGGATAGCGTTGATAGATTTCCGCCGAGATTGATCGTCGGATTCCCAGAGGCACCATCTGCGTTGGAAATAACGACGTTGTTGTCAGAGGCGGCCAACGACCGTCGAGCGAAGGTTGGTGTCGTCGCGGTCTGGACAAGAATGCCCTCGTCCGGCGTGCCGAACAGATAGGAGACGCGCGTCGCGAGGTCCAAGGACATGGTTTCTTGCAGACGGCGGGGTGTCGGGATGTATGGCGTCGCTACGGTGCCACGCTGCACCTTTACTTGCGCCAGATGCAGTTCAAGATTTGTCGTCGGAAGTCCAACGATGTCGAAGCCCAGGCCGCCATAGGGACGCGAGCCGCCCAACTCACGAAGATCAACCGGATCGAGCAAAGTCCGGTCGTCGTCCGTCGAGCCCGTGTAATCCGTGGTGTTGTTGTAGCCCATCGCCGGAACGGTGACGGTGACGCTAAACAACTGCCAGCTTGTCGTCAGAGTTACAGCGGCGCCCGTGTGCGGCGTGCCCTCATGCGTGGAGGCGTAAACCGTGCCCGTGGCGGCACTCGGCCCGCCTTCATAAATATCATAAACCCGCCCTTTGGCGAACCCGAGGCACTTCCAACTCACACCGCCGTCCGAAACCACCTGATCAATTGTAGTGTGCTGCGGCGGAAGGGCGATATAGCCGCCAGACACATAGGCGTTTGAAAACGTCGAACCGCTCAAGTCAATGTGAGTGCCATCGACAACCGTGATTGTCCATGTGCCGTTCGCCTCAGTGGTGCCAAGCACCTGGGAGACGACGTGGTTCGCACCGCTCGAAAAACCTGCCGTCGAGGCGACCGTGAGCCGGATCGCGCCAGAACCGTTGTTCGCCGCACCAGTGATTGCCTGTCCCGTGGTGCCACCAACGGTGCATTCATAGGCGTAAAGACTGCCGGCGGCCGGCGCTGTGCAGTATTTCGTCTTATCGTTTGTGGCCTTGGTCTGGCCGACCAGCCAGCCAATCGTCCCCATCGACATCCAGAGGATCGGAACCACAGACATCGTGCCGGTCGAACATTTCCCATAAAACGAGAACGTCCAGGTCTTATCGGCCAACGCCTCTACGGTATCGTTTCCGATCTGCTCAAGGTATGTCGCGCGCTCAACGCTGGCGTACTCATAGCTCCCATCAGTCGGTGCTGTGCCCCATGCGAACTTGGCATAGAAGCGCGGATCGCCGGCAACATCGTTTTGCCCCGTCGTAAACGCAACTCGGCTAAACGTGTACGTCCCACCCTCGCCAGGGCCGCCATACCAGTTATCGGGTATCTCGTTAGAGTCGAAGCCCGCACCGCTGCCATCGGTCGTAACGGACGTATAAGGGTCGCTGGTCCATGTGGTGAAGTCGCCGTTAACGACGAAGTTGTCCTGCGGTGCCTTGTCCTGATCCAGTTCATCAATCGCATCCTGGACGGTCGTTGCGGCGATTGTCCCTGCCGGCGTGTTGGTAATCTGTGATGCTGTATAGTCGCCGCTTAACGGAACGACGGTGCCGTTTCGAGAATTGAACGTGTTGACGACGACGCCAGAACCGAACACACCCGCCGGAACATCGTTCGTCACGTCCTTGATGCCCTCGCTGAAATTCACCAGCGCGTTGCCGTTGGACGATTCAATAACGGTGTCCCGGACCAGCGTTCCGGTGTTCGACATGTGCCCCGTTCCGCGCTCCCATTGGGAGGCTGAGCGGTGCGTTATGAAATAGTCGAAGACGTTGAGGATTGACCCGGTGCCGAACCCATACGTCGAATCCGAGAACCGCACGCGCCCGAATACGGATTCAAGAGTGAAGCTACCTGTCCCGGTCGTGGTCGATGTTTCGTGAACAAGGTTCTTGGGGGCAGGCATTATGGCGTCGCTCCCGTCACAGCCATTGACATCGGACCGGCGTTGAACGCCGCCGTCAGATTGAGCTTGTTGAGCGCGGCAATCGCCCCGTTGAAGCCATTGCTCCAGACCGGAATACGTTCGTCATGCTGGAGATACGGGGCCGCTTCCATGAGCGCGCCGTACAAATAAACATCAGGCGCAAGCGTCAGCAGCCAATTCGTCTCATTGCCTGACAGCGCCGGGATATAGCGCCGGTAAACCATCTCGACGGTGTAGTTCTCATCGGGCGTCGGGCAGAGTTCGATTTCAGAGGCGAGGATCGTGAACTTAAGAGGTCGCCCCGACGCATTCGCGCCGCCGTACCGAAACTCGGTCAACTGCGTGGGTGACATATACTCAAGGCGCGGCTTGCCCGCGACGCTCGACAGCCGAATCCAGCGCATTGCCTGGAAGTAGTTCGGAAGCGTGATGAACTCCGGCGACGTGGACGCCGTGTCAACGGTCGTGGTCGCCCTGACTTCCATCTGCCGGCAGTGAAGCTCGCGATTTAGCTTTGCTTCACACAACGTCACGTAATCAGGGATCGCGGACGTGAGGTCGCTGCGCGCCAGATAGTCGGCAATCGCTGCCTTGAGTTCGGTGTACGTGCTGATCGCCATCGCCTAATAAAAAGGCCCGCATTTGCGCGGGCCGAGTTTGGTGTGAAGTTTCTTCTTGTTACTTGGACCAGCCCTTGGAATGGCTGGGCATGTCAGTTCTGAGATACGCCCATTCCGGATCGGCCAGCTTCCGCGCAACGATGGCGTCCCACTCGGGGGAGAGATACCGGAGATCGGTATTGCCGCGCGTCCACTCCTCGTTGAGCCACTTGACCATGATGACGTTGGGGATGCGGGCGATATGCCGTCCCCAATCGCTCTTTTGCTCAAGGCCCCGGAGCGTCTTGTTGTGCTCTAGGATCGGCTCGACATCATCCTGAGACACAACCGCGATGTTGCGGTCGCCCAGACTGACGATTTGCGTTGTCATTTCGTCAGTTGCACGATGGTCAAGGTGGGCGTGCCCGCGTCATTGCTGATCGCGGACAGCCGTTGCCCCGGCGTCACCTTGAACACGTTGTTCATACAACCGAAGATCAGCGGGGATGTGGTATCGGCAACAGGTGCCTCGCCCACGGTGCCGATCTTGATGCGAACGCCGTGCGTCGATGACGTGGAGCCAGGGAAGTTGACCATGACTGCATACGTCTGCGAACCGAACACCGCCGTCGAAACGGCAGCGCCGGCCGCAGACGCAACCGCAAGGTTGGCCGATGCGCCTAGACGCCAAATGTCGTCAAAGGCCATTGGATTACCCCCTGTCAATGACAGCGTAGAACGTCGCGCCGGTCGCGGCGGTGTCGCCGCCCGAGGTCGTCCACTGGATCGTGCCACCGGCATTCACATAGGCCGGGGACGGGGTGACGACGGACGCCACGGCGCCCTCAAACAGATTGGTTGAGGAAAACGTGCCGAGCGTGGACGTTATGCACTGGACGAAGTTTGACGCCGTGGAGCTGGTGTGGTTGCCGACCGCGACGGCCAAAGTCATGGCAGAGGTCACAGGGGCCTGCGGGCAAAAGCCCGCCTCGACCAACTTCCCGCGAACAGGGCTTACAGCGGTCGTGCGAACGCCGGACGATGTAGCGGCGGCGGCATTCGTCGCATAAACAACGATCTGATCCAGGTTGGATCGTGGATTAGCCAAAGGCATGGTTTTTGTTCTCCTTATGCAGCCTTTAGAGTTTCCAAGAGCTGCGACAGCTTGTGTTCTGCCCTCGCCTTGGCACGTAGATACCCCTCATCGGGGGGATTGGTGTCGCCACGGGATTGCTCAATCGCCGCCGCGTTGCGCCTCACGTGATCGTTGATCTGTTTGGCCTCATGTTCGATGCCGTGATAGTTCTGGCGAAGGTGTTCTTTCACCCATTCCGGCGCGTCGAATCCGTCGATAATCTCTCTGGCCTTCTGACGCCGTTCCAGCGCCATGAAATCGTAGTACGTCGCCCAGAACGCAGGATCGCGCAGCCGCCACGTCGTCTTGGGGCGCATCAACGCCGTTTCAACGTGAATGTCTGCGAATAGATAGCGACCGACCAACCGCGCTAGGTCGTGGACTTCGTGGTCAATGAACCAGAACGGATATTCCGGGTTATAGATGTAGCCGACCTTCTCAACCCACTTGGCTGTCACCGCTTGCAGGGCCGGCGGGAACAGGTTGTTGATGTAGCGCGTGCGAACCGCACCGATCCCGTCCGGGAACAGCGCGGCCTTATCGATGATGAGCTGGTCAAAGCCTTTCGTCATTATCGGCGCGCAATCGACGGCCGGCAGATAAACGTCGGCGGGGGCCTTCGTCAGCGCCCTATCGTATTTCGCGCCCCTGGAATCCTCTCTGGGCTCGACCGATAGCAACACGTTCGGCCACGGCCATTCCATGTCGAGGATGGATTCATCGTCATCGTCGGCAGACACCATCAGAACGGTGTCGCTGCGAACGATGTTCGGAAGCGTCCCTTCGATGGTCTTGTGCAGCAACTCGGGGCGGCCACGGGCGGCAATGTTGATCGTCAGGCTCATGCCGCGATCCTCGGGCCGAACACATCGTCGGGGCTCGAGTACTGCGTAAGGTCGATCTGCTCGCCCATCACCTTGCCCATGAGTTTAAGGGGCGGGACGTTCGGGTATTCGCTTTCCAGCTTTTCAAAGGCTGCCGACTTGCGGTCCAGCCATTGCCGCATGGTGCCGTGGTTGTATGCCTTCAACCCGAGATGCGTGATGTTCAAATCCGGGTCCAGGTGGATTTTGTAACCACAGGTCCGAAGGCGTTCGCAGAACACATAACCCTCATCGTAAACCCCGTTGGGGCGCTGTATGTTGTCGAAGAACATCCAAGACTTCTGGCCTTCCTTGTTGCCCCTGTCCCGGAACTCGATCCACGGCATATCGCGGGCGACCGTCTCAAGCGCCTTTCGGGACACGCGAAAGAAACCCGGCGTCACGGCCTGGACAATCCAGAGGCCGTTTTCCTCCATCAGTCCGTCAGGCGGCCAGCGCAGCGGGAAATCACCGCTCTCGTCCTTGTAGGGATACGCACCGCCGACAACATCAACGTCATGCGAGCACAAGCGAACAAACTCGTCGCCCCTCCACTCAAGATCGGTGTCAATGAACACCAAGTCTGTGCAGTCCTTGGCATCCTCTGCCGTGAGGAACTGCGATGCTAGGAATGATCGCCCTCGCGCGACCATGCTGTCCGCTTCCCGGAGGATATATGTGAAACCCCATCCCCGCTCAGCCGCTTGCATGACGGCCTGGATCAGACACATCATCGTCCTGGTGAAGACCTTGCCGTCGTATGCAAGCAGCGCCAGTGCGATTTTCTTTTTTGGAGCTTTAGACTTTTCATCGACCAAGCCGGGCGGGAGATTGTCCCGCATGAACGATTGGAGTTCGTCCGCAGATAGTTTCGTCAGCTTTGTCGAAGCCATAAACTCTCCTGTGAAAGAAAAAGGGGGCGGCTGTTACACCGCCCCCGGCTTATTAGGCAGAGGTCACGTCAAAGACGCCGCCCGATGCCTTCTGGTTGCAAGCCTCCAGGGTGTACTCCGAGAGGATTTGCTTGCGATCCGAGTCGCCGGTTTTCGCCAGCGGAATGGAAATCATGTTGCGGCCCGGAAGGGTCGCCAGCTTCCACATATCCATCTGGAGAACCAGCACGTCACGCCCGCGCATGAAGCGGTTCGGCACCACCTTGAGGCGCCCGAAGTCCGACTCATACACGTCAACAGTCGCGACGATCTTCTTGGACTTCGCATCCTCAGTCGGAGTCGAACGGCCCGTGAAGGTCGAAAACTGCTGCTTGTTGAATCCGCCAACCATGATGACATCAGGGTCGCCGCCGTTGTTCCAGATCGACTGGAGAACGGTCTTCAACTGCGCCTCAGTGAACGCACGCATCGAGCCATCGGTACGAACCGACGCCACAGTGGACGACGGGTCGGAGCCGTTGGTGCCCTTGTCCGTGTTGCTGTAGATGTAGCTCAGGACAGCGCCGACAGCGCGGGGAGTGCCGGGGGCACCCGCCGCCCGCTTCTGGTTCGCAAGCACGATGGTTTCCATATCGCGCTTAAGCTCCTTGCCCTTGAGCATGACCTGGTAATCCAGTTCATCCTCGCGGCCGGCGGCATCCACGGAACGCTGCGTGCCCGAAACGCGCGCCACCTTGTCCGAAATCTGGCAGTAGTTGCCGAGACGGACGGTCGGGGTCGCGGTGTCGGTCGTGGCGTCGTCGCCCTCTAGCACGGAGTTCGTGCTGTCTGCGGCGGCAAGCGCCTGAGTCTGCCATTCGTGATAAACCGCGCTCGCCTTGGTCTTGGCGATACCGGAGATGAACGGCGTTTCAGTCGGATCGACGTTGTAGATGACGTTAGACAAATCCTCACGATTACCAATCGCGGAATACGTGAGGAAGGTTGCTGCATCGACAGCCATTGTTCTTCTTCTTTCTTGAGGTTATCGACGGGATGCGGCGCGCTGTGCCCTGAGTAGTTCAAGGCCGGCTTGCACTGCTGCATTGCCCCTCGCGTTGCTGAGTTTCTGCGACGCCTCCTCAACTCGGGCGACAAGCTGCGCGCCCTTGTTCGGAGCGGCACCGGGCCGCTGTACGGGGGGAACAGGTTTCGGGGTCGGTTTCGAGACGCTGGCTTTGGCCTCGCGATACTTGACACCATCCAGGAGGAGTAGCTGCAAGCGGTGATCCCGGAGAGACAATGACGCCTCGCCGTTCCACAGTTGCCCTAGTTCCTGGTCATTGAAGCCAAGGTCTTTGAGGACTCCACGCGCACCATCCGCAACCTTTCGAGCGCGCTCCGGGTCTTTCAGTTCCGGCGCACGCTCTGCAAGTTCTGCATCCTGCTTCGAGGCATAATCGGACCACTGTTTCTTGTACTCAATGGCCTGCCGCTCTTGGACCTGCTGGAACTCACGATGGACGGCGGCGACCTTTTGCTGGTGGGCCGTCCATTTAATGAATCGCAGCGGGTCGTCATCACAGAGCTTTTCGATGTCAGCGGGCGTCTTAACGTCCGCGAACTCGCCTGCCTGCTGGTCCTGCAAAGCTTGGAGCAGTTGGGGTAGTGCTGTCTCGTATTGCTTGCGTGCCTGTTCCGCCGCCTGCCGTTCGGCTTCAATCTGCTTTCGGGCATCAGCGACTTCGTTCTGGCCGCGACGGATTGCTGAATCGCGTTCCTGTTCGCGTTGCAGGATTTTCTCCTGCGCTTCGCGAGGGTAGGTCGCAAACTCCTCTTTCCATTCTTTCGACCATGACCTGGGCGGCTCGATGGGCGGCAGTTCTGCCGGTTCTTGTGCCTCGGTCGTCTCAGCGCCCTCATCGGGTTCGCTGTTTGGCGTTTCCGCCAATTCCTGCGGCGGCTCTGCCGGCGCTTCCTTTTCGGGCGCGGGCGGCTCTGCCGGTTTATCTCGGGTCTTGCGCCACTCGCTTAGAGCCCTGGCGGCCTGGCTGACATCAATCGGCGTGTTGCTTTGCTCTGCCGGGGCGATTGCGGGAATCGTAACGACTTCCGCCTCGGGGGCAGCGTGGACATCGGACATTTATTGCCTTCTTTTTTTTGGGCGATCTTGCGCGGTCGCCGTCGCGTTACTTGCGTCTCCCTGCAATCTGGGCCAGGTGCGCTTTGGCGACCTTGCCGTTCTCGACAACATATTTCAGATGGTCTTTGACCTTGCCCAGCAGGTTGATTGCCTGCCAAAGACGTTCACGCTTGTACGTCTCAGCCTCGGCAGCGCCCGTGCTGCGCCACGCCGCGTAATATTCGCCTTCAAGTTTCGCGAACGCCTCTTTCAGCATGTCGTCATCGAGAAGCGCCTGAGCGCGGGCCGCACGGGCCGAATCCGCGATCAGTTTGTTCTCGTCAATCTCGGGCTGCACTCGCGGCTTCCATCTTCTGCTCGTGCGACTGCTGGCCCTGCGCCATCTTGTACATGCCGGACTGGATGGCCTGCTGATGCGCCTCGCGCTTCATCTCAAGGTCGGCTTGATGCTGTTCACGCTTGAACTGCATCTCCATTTCCTTTTCCTTCACGCTCAATTCAAAGTTCAGCAGGGCCAACCGCTCCTCAAGCTGAGCCTTGCGCTCAGCCATCGCCAAGTCCGCAGAGGTCTTTTGCTGCTGCGTCGCAATGTCAGCCTGTGCTTGAACCCGCTCGATCTGCGCCTTACGCTCGTCGGACTGCTGCTCAAGCTGCGCCTTTGTCTGCAACTCGATCAGCTTGGAATCTGGCTGCGGCTGCAACGGCGGCTGCGTCTTGGGATCGGTGAAGAACGCATCCACGTCCTTCTGATCCGCGAGCTTCGTCATCTCGGCGGCAAGGTTGTAGATGTTGTCCGGCGTTACGATGTTGGACATGCCGCCCAACAGAATCTTCTCCTGCGCCTGCCCGAGAATGGACAGCCGCGCCATCTGCTCGGCACGCGAGCCGGTTCCAAGACCGACCTTGACCGTCAAGTCCTTCCTGGACTTCCACTGCCTCGGATCGACAGGAACCCAATTGTTCCTCAAACGAACGACTTGCGCCTGCTGGCCGTGCTTCTTGATCGTCGCGTGAAGCAACCAAAACAGGTCACGGATGCCCGTCTCGGCAAAGATACGGGCAATCAACCGGACGCGCGCTTGAGACGCCGTAAACGCCTGGTTGACAGCCGTGGCGCTCTGGTTCTGTAGCGCGTTTGCATCAATGCCCTGCCCGGTCTTGGTAACTCCCGTGCGCCACTCCCGCGTGGCGTCCATGTACTCAAGGGCCGGATACACGGACGGGGTAACGTCAATCGACTTCTGATAGGCAATCGTCGCGTTCGGATCGCCCTTGACGCGGACGATCTGGTTCGGACGCGATACCAGCAAGTCATCCAGCGTGTTCTCGGATGCCCCGTTCTCCGACACAACCACGCGCGGGTTGAGCGAGATGTAGAGGCTGTCCAAGGCACCGCGCCACAACGCCGTCTTGATGCGCTGAATGTCGAGGACCAAATCCGCCAGCGACTTGCCGTAGAACCGATGTGTGACAATAACAGGCGTCATCGCCGCGAACGGCACAGCATCGAACTCGACAATATCCGGCTCGCCATCCAACAGCAGCACTTCGCCGCTCTTGCCGCTCGTCGTTACTTTGTAGAGGCAGGTTGTACCCGAACCCTCATAGTCCATCCGTATATAGTGCTCGGTAATCTCGACCTGCCGGGCGCCACTGTTAACCGTGGCGTCCATGCTGTGGTCTTTGTCCAACGTATCGCGGCGTTCTTCCTCGACATTGGAGAACGCCTTGTACGTCGGCAGTTTCTTCACCTGGGCCTCGTCGTAGCCCATCGCGATCAGATCGGCCTCAGTCCGATCCACGATCTTGTGAAAGCAGTAGTTGCAGTCCCGGATGCTTCTGGCGCCCGGCTCGATACCGAACTCCTCGGGCGGCACACCCATGACGCGGGCATAAGCCGTGGTTTTCTTCATCGACACTTTGATGTCGTGAAGCCCGTTGTCGTTCGGATAGGTGTGTTCGATGATCTCGACTTCCGGGTTCGACGCGATCAGCGCGTATTCGTCCTCGGACTTGTCGAGATAGGTTTCCTTCTGTTCGTCCTCAGTTTCCTCCCACCAGACCTTTGCAATTCCGGTCTTGGAGAGAAGCGCATCCTTGATGAACGAATAGAGGATCAAGAACCCCGGATTGAGGCTCATAAAGACGTGGTTGATATAGTCCGTTTCTTGTTCGGCGGCCTGATCGTCCTCGGGGCCAACCGGATCGAACTTAACAACCTGATCGCCGCCCGCGAAAATCTCCATAAGCGACGGCATGATGCCTTCAATGGTGTCGGAGACATCCATCGAGACAGCGGATGAACGGCCCGGCTGTGCGGGCAAGTCGTCCATTTCGCCGTTATAATAGGCCAGGGCCTTCTCGCGTTCATGTGCGAGGTCAGAGCCATCCGCTTGTGCAGCCGCATATTGCGAGGCGCATAGCGTCTTGACCTCGGTTAGCGAGAGTTTCATTCACGCCTCTTGTTGGGCGGTTAAACGATGCCGGCGTTCGTGTATGTCAGCGTCCGGCTGAAATCTTTTTTCTTCATGCCGTCCAGCGACATTGCCAGATAGCGGAAGCTATCCGCCGCGTGCGAGGTCCAGTCATGGACGGGGCGAGGCTTCAAAGCCTGCAACTTGTCGTCATACTCAGCGCGGTAGAGTTTGAGCGCATCGACCCCGCGCGCGCATTTCACCGCATCAAACCAGCACTTCGGAAGCATCACGCGAACCGCGTTGATGCCGTCCTCAACGCGGTGCATCGGCGCGACCGTCGTGTCCCGAAGCCCCAAGCTGTCCAACACTTCTAGCCTGGTCTTGCCGGTCCCGAGTTCCTTGGCCTGGGCGTCATGCGGTACGATATGCCCGCCGTAAACGTAGGGCCGCGACTTGATGACCTGGACGTAATGCCCGAGATCGGCCCCGCTCGCCTCGTAGTAGTCGATCAGCCGGATTTCCTTGCCGACGCGCTGGGCAAACCAGATCGAGGTCGCATCGCGGATGCCCAAGTCCCAAGACGTGAACACCTCAGCAGTCGGCTCGTAGGGGACGCCGGATATGCGCTTGTCCATGTCGGCTTGCGCCATCAGCTTGCCGTAGTAGGCACCGACGATAGCGGCGTCGAACGAACATTCAAACTCTTGGGCGTACTGATCTTCTGTCAGATCGCGCTTGGCTAGTTCCAGTTCGCCTTCAGCGATCAGGCCCGTCTCCGACGCCTTGAGCATCAGAGAGAACCAGCCATCGTCCTTCCTGCTGCGTTCCCAGAGCTTGTAGAACTCGTTGCGGCCCTTCGGGGTGCCGATGAACACGGCCCAACCCTGACGGTCGGCTAATGCAGGGCGGATGACCTCGGACCACACTCGGGGGTCCATGTCTGCAAATTCGTCGAGCACAACTCCGTCAAGATAGATTCCGCGTAGTGCGTCGGCGTTATCAGCGCCGTATAGTCGTACTTGCCCCCCGTTGTGATAATCGACCCGTAATTCTGTTTCATTGACCGTAGCGCCCAGATCGCGAAGCGGCGCGATAGCAGCACGCAGATAGTCCCAAGCAACCGTCTTGGACTGCTTAAGGTAGGGGCTGAGGTATGCAAAGCGCGGCCTCACCTTCTGGCAACGGAGCGCGCCGTCCTGTAGATCGTTGATGCAGGCCACGGTCTTGCCCGCGCGGCGGTGCGCCACGATACAGGCAAAGCGTTCTGTTCTCTTGTGAAACGGGACGAACTGCTCTCGGGGACGGTAGGCGCAGTCAATCGTCTGACGCACGCGGCACGCCGGTTACGATCTCGCGGACGGTGATCGCGTCGTGGTCGTCATCGCCAGCAACAGGCTGCGTCGGCTTGCCCCAGCCACGATCTAGCAGGGCCGTAGCAGCCGCGACCCGAGCCGCAGGGGCGCTCTCTGCCTCCCGCATAATGCCGGCCAGCACGTTGATGGCGCTCTCCGTGTGCGCCCGTGCCAAAGATTTGATTTGTGTCGGGGTCTTAGCCACTTACGTTAATCCAGGTTATGCTCTGGCGACCGTCTTTGAGCCGACGCCGGACGGATGCGCCTTGTATAGCGCGGTGTATTCAACCAGAATCGTTGAGTGATCGGCTTCCAGTGCCTTGCGGTACTCCCGGTCGATTGACTCCGGGGTTTGAAGCGTCACAACACGAACATTGCGGAGCATTGTCTTGAATGCGTCCGTAAAGTCGTCGTCGTGCTGTGGCCCTGGGTAGAACGGCGACGTGATCGGGGTGGCGACCCGTATGATAACCTTGGGGGTGTACTGCCCCTTGGAGTATGTCGGGATTCTGTCCAGATGGTTCACGATCTGGTTCGTCGCGCAGATCATGAAATTCCAGCGCGGGAATATGCAGATCGGGATTTTCCCTTCAAGGGCGAGCCCGATGCAGTGGCCCATCTGAAAGTCTTCCGCGACAGGGAACTCCAACAGCTTCTCGGGTGGAACGCCCGCTAGAGTATCCGTCATAGTCGTGCCGGCGCACCCAACCCCCTGTCCGACGAATACCGTGTCCCTGTGCTTCGATAAGTCCTGCATCGTCTTGCAGAGTTGATCGAAGTACATCAGAACCTCACCCATTGGCCTATGCCGGCGTGAGGACGGCCCAACGTGAAATAGTACCGGATCAGGTCATGGCCCCTGAATTTGTCGCCCCATGATTTTTTGGTGTCGGTGCAGACAGATTGCCCGTTGTCCTCGATCACCCATTTGATCGGCAGGCCGTGGCCCGCTGCGTATTTCATCGCCTCGTGGACGATGCCGCTCTCCGCGCTCATGTCACCAAGGAAACACCAAACTCGGTTTTCGGGGCCGAACGCTTCATCGTTCTTGCGCTTGAGTTCCGTGGCGATCCCCACTGCAATCGGTGCAATGCCGCCGACAATTCCAGAGCACAAGATTTTCTGTTTCTTGAAGCACAGGCTTACGGAATGCCCCTCAAGAATGGACTGCTTCAATTCGTCAGCCGGAACGCCCTTCAACAAACAGTGGTAGTGTGATCTCCACCCGCAAAGAACCCAATCCTCGGGCTGAACCGGCTTGAAGATGTCGATAAGCTGGCCCTCGTTGCCAGCACTCAGATGGATTGGGGATTTGATCTCGCCGCGCCCGAAGGCTTGGGCAATATCTTCCTCAAACGCCAAAAGGGTTTCTGGCGTCCATTCAGTCTGCATCCATCACCTTGATGTTCGGCCTTCACCCGCGTCTCATGCGGGCTATCCCGTCTGGGACCCGTCATGCACCCGCGTTATGCAAAGGGTGGCGGGCGGCCTCGCGCGACTCAAAACGCATTTATATACTTGACTTAGCAACCCGCCCGGGGCTTCGGGCTTCGCGGCGCCGCGAGCCTGGGGAATCCAGAGAATGCAAGCAAGCAAACTTCCCTTAGACTCGAAGTGCGACGGCCTCAACTATAACTGCCGCGAGCGGGTGCAACACCCATGAACCCAAAGAGCTTTCGCCTGTTCATCAAAATTCCCTCGCGAGCGCATCCAACCCAATCTGAGCAGCCCGCGCAACGTACTTCAGATCGCCCCAGTCCTCGCCGTATGCCGCCAAGGCCATCACCGCGTGAAACACCCGCTTGGGATGCTTTTCGAGGATGTAGATGCCCCGCATGTATTCATCAACGGCGCGCTCGCATCTAGCCTGCGTCCGGTCCTCCGGGGAGGTGATCGTGTCGATGTAGTCGCTGTGGCACTTGCCCCAACGAACGCCCGCGTCAAATTCCGCCTGGTTGATAAGCCCCATGATCGCGGCCCTACCAAGCGGTGAACCAATCCGCTGGTCGGACGGGTTTGCGTATTCCTTGCGATGTGGAAGCTCTGCGGCGCGGGCCTCTTGGATTGCCCGGTCGCGCGGGCGGAATGCGATAACCGTCAAAGCCGACCCCCATCTATAAAACCAATTATAACATTGTGGTGATATCACCCTCGTCGTCAGGCAATCCGGCGAGAGAGAACAAGACCCGCAGTGCGGCCCGATGCACAACGGCAATCGGGAAATCGTAAACCTCGCTCAGCAGCTCAACCCGCTCCCTGTCGCGCTTGCTCAGCCGCAGGAGGAACGCGGTTTCGTTTTTGCCCGTCATGCGGCCTCCGGTTTTATCCAATTTCCGCCCTCAAATCGCCAACCCTTCGACACAAGCCAATCGCGCTGTTGGTGGAACGCCCGCCGAGCGACACACGCCTTGTCGATCTCGTTAATCGTCGGCAGAAAGTTTGACCTTCGGGCGATGCCGGTGCGCGGATCGGTCACCGCGATCACGGTTTCCTCGTCGTATTCGGAAAGAATCGCCGCCACAGCGGCAGCGTAAACGTCAGGATCATTCGCGTCGGCTCTCCGGTAGCAGCCGAACAATATTGCTGCCCGTTGCGCCGCTATCTCCGGGGCGATTTTCGGCAAAACTGGCAGCGAGCCGGCGCGCGGCGTCGGTGAGACTTCCTCGTTGATTTTGTTGACCAAACCCTTGAACGACATGGACTGTTTCTCCTTTTACGATTTCAACGTGCGGCAACGGTGCCGCCTGACGAGCGATGAACTGGGCGATGGGCTTCTCGAAATATTCGATGCGCGATGGCGGGCCGTCGCGTTTCTTCGCCATCGCCTCCTTGCAGGCAGCCAGTATCGCCGCCGCGCTCCAGCCCTCGTTGATCCATTTTTGGGTTGTCCAGGCAGCACCCATCCACGACGGCGGGACGAACTCGGGATCGTGCCCACAAGCGACGGCGACCTCGTTAGCGAGATTGATGGCCTCCCGGCTGACCAGCGGCGCGGGTCCATCATCATCATCATCTATTTTAATGTTTTTAATGTCTTCTTCTTTGCGTCGGTGCTGCGTCGGTGCTGCGTCGGATTGGTCTAACGTCGCCGCGTCGGTTGGCAGGCTGACGCGCTGATATTTGTTGTAATTACATATAGTTATTACTGTAACGCCTGCGTCGGTTGCTGCGTCGATCATTGCGTCGGTTTTTAGCCGGTTTAGAAAACGCCTCACGCGCGGTTCCGACCACTGCCATTTGCCTGCCATGAAACGGAGCGAGTGCGACAGCTGTCCACGATCCAAATCCACCACGACATTTCCGACGCGGCGGCGGCGCTGTTTCCATGCCGCCTGAGAAATCAGCCAAGTCCATGCCTCCCGTTCCGTGAGCGGTTCATTAGCAAATACGGGATGACCGAATATTCCACGATCAACAGCAAAAACGCCGCGTTCGCTCATGCGGCCTCCAGCTGCTTGATCGGGTGCAAAGCATCGTGCGGGACAAACCATGCGGGTGGGCGGCCCCCATGAGCCTTGCGCCATTCGTCCCGCTTGCCGTCGCGTCCTACGATCCAACCGCGAACATAAAAGTCTGGAATTTTGCCCGTCACCAGAACAAAAACATCCTCGTCGCGGTCATTGTCTCGGATGAGCAATTCATAGTCGTGGCGCGACCTGGTTCTGACTTGCACTTGCCCGACATCGCCGCCGACCTTGAATGTATTGACCGACGCGCTCCAATAGCGATCCATCGCCTTGGCGGCGGCTATCTCCCCACACGCACCTTCGATGTGGATGCCCCAATCGTCGCCCTCAAAACCAAACACCGACGTTCGGCGGTCCTTCAGTGCGTGCATCTGGCGCTGCGTGCCGGTCCACGCGCCTTGAGCCACTTCCTGCCATGTGAGCGTTACATTCATGCGCGTTCCAATCTCACCCTGCAACCGCGTATCTCAGGCTCCCAGCCTATCGAGACGCGCTTGACGTGCCTCATGTTGTCGTTCTTGAGAATGCCCGCATCCACCAGCGCGTCGGTAACGAGCTTCTCCCGGTTGGCGCAGTCGGACAGCGGCGAACACTCGGACTCCGACAGGTCGATATGCACGATGGCCCGCCCGTCAAACGGCGACGCTTTCTGCGCCCGCAGTTCCCATGCGGCCTGATCCTTGAACGCCTTGGCGGCGGCAGACGGCGCGCGGCCACCAGCACGGCGATTAAAATAGGCGTTGTTTGCGCTCGGCGGCATAGGCAGGCGATATTCCGTCATGCCGCCTCCGTCGAACCGGCAATGACGGCGAGACATTGCGCGAGCTTCACCCGCCCGCGCTGTTCGTCCGGGTTGACGCCGAGCTTTTTCAAGACGGCGCGCAGTTCGTCAATACGACGCTGAAATTCCAGA
>Ga0208644_1000859_pt1 | contig 27032 bp, 37 predicted proteins | sample VirMetDEL_Nov_18_FD_184517 | JGI IMG/M metagenome (GOLD analysis project Ga0208644, IMG submission 184517) | Aqueous microbial communities from the Delaware River and Bay under freshwater to marine salinity gradient to study organic matter... | ecosystem: Environmental > Aquatic > Marine >...
AAACTTGCGTTATTAAATGCAGTAGGTTTGAATACTCCTGATGTAGTAATGTTATTAGCGAATGTTCTAGTTATAGTTCCCATTATGATTTTGCTACTCCATACATTTTAATTATTCCGTCATCTATATTTCCACTAGAAAATTTAAAGTCGATTGCATTAATTGCTGATGTAGTATTTCCATAACCAGCCATATACCAAACATCTGCTCTAGGTACTACTCCATTTGTCATAGATGTTGTTGCTATAAAATGTTTCACATAAATAGTTGAGCTAGGATTAAAAAGATGTAAATATCCACTACAACCGTGGTCTGCATCAGCACCACTATTTTCTGCAAGAATTTTATAACTTGTACTTTGTGCTAAATCCACACCACCATCATAATTTAAACTCTCATTTGCATCTGCTTCTGAATGTTGTGCTTTAAAAGCTGTGGTTGTTTTAGTTACATTATAGTTACTTCCACCATCTGTACTAAAGTTAAATTGAAAATTTCCATTTGAAGCTGGATGTATTGATATAAACTTAAAAACATACTCATCATAAGTGCTATCAATTCCTGTTGTAAATGAAATAGAGCTTGAAGCACTTGCTGTTTGTGTTGATAGTAATACTAATGTTCCACCACCAGTTACTCCAGCAAAGTCAGTTACATTATTAACTGATGTATTGTTTACTGCGGCTGGTTTAAAGATACCGCCTGTTGTTAAATTATTTCCTAAAGATAATGCTATGCTCATATTATGCTATTCCGTACATATAAATTGTTCCAGCGTCTATATTTCCTGTACTCATTTGAAATCTAATAGCATTGATTGCTGATGTAGTGTTCGCATAACCACCAACATAAGCATTCATACTATAATCTCCATTATGATACCAATTACTATTTGACAAAAAATGTTTTACATAGGTTGTAGAGCTTGGCTGAAATAAAGTTAATGTACCTGATGCTGATTCATCAGTTCCGTTTCCAATATCAACTACAAGATTTTGATAAGCAGTGGATTGTGCTAAATCGTCAGCAGTTTGATAATATAAAGAAGTGTCAGCATCATTTTCAGAATGATAAGTAACAATCATTGTTGTAGTTTTAGTTACATTGTAATTTGAGCCACCATCAGTTGAAAAATTAAATTGTAATTCAGCACCATCTGTAGCTGGGTGGCAGTTATAAAATTTAAACATATAAGTCCGATAGGTACTATCAATCCCACTTGTAAAAGATAATGAAGCAGATGAACTAGCAGTTTGTGATGAGATTAAAGTAATACCATCACCAGCACTTACTTGTGCTAAATCAGTTATACTTGCAACAGAAGCATCATTAATACCAGCTGGTAAGATTACTCCACCAGTTGTTATGTTGTTTGCTGCTGACCTAGTAATAATACCCATTAATTTAACCTCAAGTATCTAATTGATATTTCAGCACTTGTTGTAGGTGCTGTAGTAAATGTTAAAGTCGTACCTGATATTGTGTAATCCGTTGCAGGTACTAATGTAACTCCGTTAACTGTTACGATTACATCTTCAACTGTTCTGCCACTATCTATTGTAAATGCAGTAGTAGAGTTATCACCTGTTGCTGTATCGTTAGTGTAAATTCCACTATTATTTAATGGTAAGTATCTAACAACAATTTCAGCAGATGAAGCTGGAGCAGTTGCAAAAGTTAAAGTCGTACCACTAATTGTATAGTCAGTAGTTGGAGTTAATAAGAAACCATTTACATAAACTAATACGTCATCTACTGCTCTACCACTATCAATCGTTAAAGTAGTTGTTGAGCCATCTCCTGTTGCAGTTGCTTTTGTGTAAGAAAGTGTAAATGCAGGATCATCAAATGATAAATTACCAGAACCATCTGTTTTTAAAAATTGACCAGCACTTCCATCAGCTTGAGGATGTGATAATCCATCAATGACTACTGAACCTGTACCATTAGGGGTAATTGCAATGTTACCATTTGAAACTGATACGATTGAATTACCATTAACATCTAAGTTGCCACCTAATTGAGGTGTGCCATCTTGTACTAAATCAGTAATACCACCTGAAGTAATGGCTACCCAAGCAGAACCATCATAATATTTTAAATTAGATGAACTTGTATTGAAATATAAATCACCTGCGTTTAAAGGATCGCCATCATTATCTACTGTTGGATCTGAACTTTTAGCACCTAAATAAACATCATCAAAATTATCTAAAGCGGCTTCTGCAGCAGCTTGTGCGGTTGCAGCAGCGGTAGCTGAGTTTGATGCGTTAGTTGCAGAGGTACTAGCTGCAGATGCTGAGTTAGAAGCATTCGTCTCTGATGTAGCAGCATTAGAAGCTGATGTTGAAGCGGCTGATGCAGAGCTTGCTGCGTTAGTAGCTGATGTACTAGCAGCTGTTGCAGAGTTACTTGCATTCGTTGCTTCAGTTCCTGCTGTCGTTGCAGAACTAGCAGCAGCAGTCGCAGAATTAGATGCATTAGTTTCTGAAGTCGATGCGTTTGAAGCAGATGTTGAAGCTGACGTTGCAGAGTTAGATGCATTCGTAGCAGATGTTGAAGCTGATGAAGCTGAACTAGCAGCATTCGTTTCACTTGTACCTGCATTTGTTTCTGATGTGGCAGCATTACTTTCGCTTGTTGCTGCGGCACTAGCACTTGCAGCGGCTGCGGTAGCTGAACTAGCAGCGGCTGTAGCACTTGAAGTAGCAGATGCAGAGTCAACGATTAAATCCCATTTAGCACTATCTGTATTGGTGCTGATTGGCAGTGAGCCTGAAGATGTGTGAGTTGTATTACATAAATAAATATTATTATTCGTTGTGTCTTTGACTAAATCCCTAGCATTAAATGTTGTAGCGGTTGACCAGTTGCCAACAAAAGTTCCTAATTCTTGAGTAACAGCTAATTCACCATTCGTATCAAAAGCTAAAATCTTATTAGCTCTTGCACTTGCACCTACGGTAAATTCAGTAGATGTCATAGTGTTAGTTCTTGAAAGTTTAATTGATCGTGTAACTTCTTCTTGTACTTGTTGAAGTGTCATCATTGCACGATCCAATCCCTCTTCGTGTGATTCCGCAGGGAATGGATCATTAGCGATGTAATCTATCGCCTGCGTTTGCGGAACAGCTCTTCTAAGAACTACTGTTTCAGTAGCTGTAGGAATATTTCCAGCAGTAAATGTTATTGAACCACCAGAAGCAGAACCAGCACCAGTTACGGTGTAATGAGTCGTTATTGTTTTGACGGTTTCAGTTCCAGTTGAGGAACGAATGATGACTTGCAAATCTGAGTCAGCAAAAATTTTAAAGGTATAGTTAAAGGTAGTTGTGCTACCGTCACCTGAATATGAGTTCTTTACTGTAGTTGAAGATATTGTCATATTTATTCTCTATATTAAATTAGTTAATCATTGTCTAGTTTTATTGAATAAACTTCTTTACCATAATATTCGTTAATAGCATATTTAGCTTCATTAATCATTTGTTTTAATAAAAGATTAGTTAGGTACAATTTTTCTTCAGGATTTGAATCTTTTGCTTCATTAATATTTCTAATAATATCTTCTTTAACTTGTAAAGCTCTATAGGCTTTTTCAAGACCAACCCAATTATTAGGTAGTTTTTGCAGTTCTAAATTTGCTTTTTGAATTTCTCCTTTGTTTTGCAATATTCGTGCAGCATTAATTCTTTTCATAACAGGTTCATATAACTTTCTAAAATCAGTTATAGGTTCAGCATTTCTATCTGGATTTTTAATTATAATAGCTCTTACAACAGGATATTCAGAAAGCATTTTTGCTCTATTATTTGATCTATCTATAATTCCAGCTTTATCTAAAAGAAAATCTGATAGTTGTAATACATAACCACCAATACCACCTGACCATCCACGCCAAGCATTTTCTAAAACTAAAGGTGATGAAGATTTAGAAAAATCATCTCCATTAATTTTTCTAATTAAACTTCCAATTAACTTCATAGTCTCTGAGGTGTAATCTGTATATTGATATTCTGATGGTACATTTTCTAATCCAGCTGGAATAATAGGTCTATCAAAAAAGAAATTTCTATTATTTTTAGCCTCAAACCAGGGTTTAATAATATCTGGCATTGGCACTAAACCTTTAAATGTTTGAACCGCAACAGCATTTTTAAATTTTTCTATGGCTTTAGGATCTTTGTCAAAATAATAATCTAAAAATCTTTCAGTACCAGTTCCAAAAATTAATCCAAGTTCAAATGGTTTTGGTATTGGGTAATATGTTCCATTAACTTTAATATGCCAAAACAAATCTTTTCTCCATTGAGGTAAATTTTGATAATCAGGATCATCGTGATTAGCCATCCATAATAATATAGATGGAAGTTGCACATACATAAAAACTTTAGCATAAGTTTGCATTGGTCTTTCTTTAAATGCTTTTATTGTTTGATTTAAACCTTGTATTCTAGCATTAAAAAAAGCAGAAATTTGATTTAATCCTTGAATAGATGCACCCATTCTTCTATAATCAATAGGATTTTCTCTAGTTTCAAAAGCAGCTTTTTTTAAAGCAACATCTTCCGATAAACCTTTTTTTAAATTTCTATCAAGAGCTAATTTAAAATTACCTGCTCTATTAATCTTTTCTGAAAACTCTATATAGATTCTAAAAAGTTCTGGAAAATTTTTTATATAATTTATTGGTCTAGTTTTTGTAAAATATTCTTTTACTGTTCTATCAAAATAAGTTCTATCAAGAGTAACTATAGAATTTTGTACTGCTGGTGATTTTGAGTATTCTTCATAAACTTTATCTAAACCAAATATTTTTCTTGTAGGTTTTAAGACCATACTTATTCCCATTAAAGTTTGAAAGTAAGGAACATACCAACCTTTACTTAATATAGCTGAACTAAAAGCATCTCTTGATACATTGTTATATACAAATTCCGCAGCTCCTGTAGCACCAGCTCTTAATGTTCTTGATGGTAAACTAAAAAAATCAGCTAAGTATCTAAATATTCCTTTTTCAAAAGTTTTTGTTGGTCTTGCAAATGCTTCACCTACTTCCCAAACTTCTCTTTTACCATTTCTATAAACCACAATTTCTGTATCTTTTAAATATCCACTTTCTTTTCTAAATACTGAAAAACCATCAACAACTTCTGGTTTTAAACTCTTAGGATTTTCTACTACTTGTTCAAGTTCTTTAGCTGAAATTTTTGTTTCTTTAGTTCTTTTTGGAGAAATTTGAACTTCTGGAAAAGCATTAGGATCTACCTTTCTAACTTGTTCAATCATTTCTAAGAATGATAAATTTGCTTCATTTCTTTTTGCTATAGTAACAAAAGTACCAATATTATTATATATGCTTTCAAATGGATCTATAATTTTTTTCTTACTGCCTTTAAAAAACTTTAATGGATTTCTAACATTTTTTGAAAAATTACCACTACCAGCTTCTTCTAAAAAATCTCTATAAAAAGGAACAAAATCTTTATTTGCTTTTAATGCAGCTTGATAAACTTCTTTAGATATAACTCCAGCATCAAGTAAATATTTTAAAGAAAGTTCAGATACTTTAACAATATCTCTAAATGGTTTTTCAAATTGTTTATTTTCTTTTACAAATTTTTCAGCAGCTTTTATATTAACTCCTGTTTCAAATTTTTGTGCATTTTTTTCTATAGCTCTTTTTGAAATAGAATATCTAATAAAATCTTTATAAGTAGATAAATCTTTAATATTATTTTCAATAAATATTTTTTTTATTGAAGGTCCTATAACTTTATCTGTTTTAAAATCCATAGCACCTCTTTCAATAAAAGATTGTATTGTATTTTTAACACCGTGAAGTAATTGAAAATGTTCATAAGGAGAAATATTTTCTTCATATTTTATTCCATACTTTTCTGCTTTTTTAACTGCTCTTTTATAAACGTGATTTTGATCTAATAAATTATAAAATAAATCATCTATAAATTTTTCTGTTTTCCAAATTCTTTCTTTAGTTTCATAAGAGATACTTTTATCTAATTCGTTTCTTGTTTCGTCTTTTACTTTGTCTGCTTTATCAAACTCTTCTTTTGTTAAAGATGGTTGTTCTTTTTTAAGTTGAGATTCTAATTCTTTTATTTTATTAATGATAGGTTCTAATTGTTTATTAGTTCTTTCAGCTAATATAGTTCTAGCTTGTGCTGATACTTCTTCTGGTCTCAAATTAGGATTTTCTTTTTTAATTTGTTTTTCTAAATTTATTCTATCTTTATCATTTTGTTTTCTTGCTTCTTCGTATATTTTTTTATTTTTTTCTTTTAACTCTAATATTATTTTTTCTATTGGTTTTTCAAATGTTAAATCTCTATAAGATCTTGGTGTTTCAATATTTTTTGAATTCAGATCTTCCCAAATAGTTCTATCTTTTATTAGATCGTCAATAATATCTATTGGTTTTTTTCCTGTCTTTTCAACTAAATTATTTAATTTTTCTTTTGGAGCTTTAATATTAAATGGTGCAAATAATAAAGATGTTACAGCAAAGTCTTCTGCTGTTGGCATATCTTCACCCATCACAACTCCTGTTGCTGTATAGGCTGTAGATTGTGTTAGTGTTCTACCAACAATATTATTAACAATAGGATTTGCAAAAGGTAATAATGATGGAGCTTTAAAAGCAGCAAATAATTTAGCTGCTGTTTTAGCACCCTCTGACAAACCTTCTTCCATAAAAATATCCCACCATTCAGAAAAATTTTTTACCTCACCTCTTTTTAATGCTTCTGAATACATACCTTGAATAGTACCAGCACTAAAACCACCACCTAAGACTGCTCCGCTAGCACCACCTGCCAATCCACCTACAAAAGCTCCACCAATAAACGTAGGTATTTCTGCAATTAAACCTGTAGCACCTTCAGTTAATTTTTCTAAAAAACCAGTTCCTTCTGGTAAAGGAGCATCAACTTCATAACCCCATTGACCATCTGAATGATATTTAATTATTTTATTTAAACCAGAGTTTCCCAAAGCTCTTTCTATGTAAGGTTTAAATTGATACCTTTCATCATTACCTAATAAAAATTTTTGTATTCTATCTGCTGCATTGTCGTTTGGCATTTGTTCTTCAGTTTGAATTTCTGGATAACCAACATCTTGTTCTACTTGTTTTGAAATTTCTTGCCAAAATGTTTGAATTTTAGTTTTATCAATTTCTTTTTTTCCAAATGCTTCTGATATAACATTAATAGGTATATCTGCTTGTTTCATTTCAAGCAATTTATCTTCCTTAAATTTATTAATTTGATCAAGTGGAACTCCAGCTTTGATCATATCATTAATTTGATCTACTACTAAAGGCATTATTGTTCCTGTTTTTTCATTAAATATTCTTGATATTCTTTTGAATTAAAATAATCATCATACGATTTATGAACATTAGGATTCCAAGGTGGTGGTAAAAGTGTTTGCTGATCAACTGATTGTGCAGATTTTTCTGAAATAATTTTAGTAATTAAATCTTTGTTTGGTTTATAATCAGATAAATTTTTTAAAATAAAATTTTTACTTTTAAGATTTAATATATCATTAATGTCAACATTAGGTTTTTTTAATGCTTCAGAAAAATTAAATAACATTTGTGATTGAAAATTATTTAAACGATTATCAACAGTTGTGTCTAAATATTGTAATGAAGTTTCTCCTTGAATATAAGGTTGTAAAGATTCTATAATAGAATAAAGTTTTTTATGATTATCTATAAATTTATTATTATTTTTATTAGGTAATAAATAGTTTAAATAAAATCCAAATTCTTTTTTAGAAATACCATCACCAACTCTTTGTGTTATACTTTTATCAGTTGTTTCTCCCTCTAATCTAAATGGTGTTATGTGATCAGTAATTTGTCCTGATAATATTCCTTTTTGTATTTCAAAATTTTTATAATAATTATTTATATTAGAAAATTCTTTTTCGCCTATTTTAGTAGACAACTCAACTAATTGAGATTTAGCTGTTTTTTCATAATCATTTTTAGGTTCTCCAAAAACATTATTAATTTCTAATTCAGTTAATGTTTCTAATGTGTTTGTCTTACCGTATATTTTTTGAAAATCATTAATTGCTTTTTGTTTATTTTCATTTAAGGTTGCTGTGTTTCTATTATTAAGTTCAGAAGTATTTTGTCTTCTAATTTGTTTAGCATAATCTAAAATAGATTTTTTTTCATTATCAGGTAAGGATTGCCATAAAGTAATTTTATTAACATCTCCATTAAAGGTTTGATTTTTAATTTCTTCATAATTATTAAAAATGGATTGACCTGTACTATCTTCAGTAAGTTCTAAACTTGAAGTAAAATAAGATTGTCTATTTTCTAATATTTGTTTATCTGCTAATTGTAATGCTTCCACTTTTTGTTCGTTAGTTAAAGCATCTAATTTATTAATATTATTTTTTAAAAATTCAGGTTGATTAATTGCTAGATCTTGAGCTAATTGATTATGACCAAATGATAAATAAGATTGAATATCTTTAGTTTTAATTCCTTGATCTTCTTGTATATATTGTTGATTAACAGTATTGATAGTATTTTGTTTAAAAGCATCTAAATAATTCATACCATTAAATTTTAATGCTAGTGCGTCTTTTAATATAAAATCATCAGCAATATTTCTAGTTTGTTTTATTTGTTCGTTTCTTGAATTTTCTAATGATTTAATTTTAAATAAACTAGCAGTAGAATAAAATTTATTTTCTAATGCTTTTTTTGTAAAATTATCTAAATCTTGTAATTTTATACTTTTTGTATAATTCCATAATTTATTAATATCATCATCAAATTTTGATGAGGCATCACTAGGATTGCCAATAGCACTTGTTTCGCTTTGTATAGAATAAAAACCTTTAGTTCCATTATCTTGATCAATATAAAGATCAGCTAAAATTTTAGTAGCTTTATTGACTGCTTCTTGTTTTTTTTCTTTTACATATAATTCTGTTAATCCAACAGTTAATGGAGCTGTAGCTGTAGCAATATTTTGTTTTGGATCTATCATAGCTCCACTAGTTGTATTTGGTGATTCTGCTGTGGGTCTAGCTTGTGATATAAATGTTGGTATTTGTGGCATAGTTATCCTGACATAGTTAATAGACTTGTACCTAATTGAGTACCTAATCTAATTTGTTCAAATCTAGCTTGTTCTTTAGCAACATTAGCATTAATTCTTGCAAAAGATGCTTCTTCAAATTTTTTAGCTTGTGCAACTTGTGAATTATATTTTAAAGTATTTCTTTGAATTTCAGCTTCTGTCATATTAGAAATTTCAATTCTTCTAGATGTACCCTCTCCAACAACTGTTCCAGATTTTGCTTGTGCTACTTTTGTTTGACCTTCTAATTTTCTGAATTGTTTATCAAATTGAACTAAATCAAATTCTAATTGTTGTTCAATGGCTTGACCTTCTTGTTCTAAAACTGCTGCTCTTCTATTTTGAACTGCTGAATTATAAGCACCAATTTTTCCTGCTTGAACTGCTCCTAAAACTGTAGTTCCTACTGCTACATAAGGAGCTGCTTTTGCTAATACTGGTGCTGCTGCTGTTACCCAACCCATTAAAATATCCTCGCATATCTGAAGTGATCTGAACCATCAAAACCATAATGTTTCATTAATCCTTCATTTTCCAAACCTAACCATTTAGCAAACTTTAGACCTATTTTAAAGTCTGCTCTTACAGCAGTTTGAACTCTTTTAATCTTATGTTCCTTTGCTAATCTTGCAAAGTTTTTCTTGATGGCTCTGGCAATCGGTAATGGATGTTGCCAAACCTTATGACTAGCAAGTACCCAACCTTCAGCAACGCCATCCCAAATGATTTTCATTCCAGCAGATGCGATAGGTTCGTCATTAATCATACAAGTATAAGCTAAACCTTTTTCTTCTAACTGCATAGCTTCTCCATTAAACTGTGCATCTTGATCCATTAGAACGTGATTCATTTGATTGGCTAAGATGATCTTACCGTGTTTAGAAATATAAGGTACTATGTTTAAAATATTATCCATCATTTGTTACTAGGTTTGGGTATAATGATAAAACAGTTAATGGTAAAGGTTGATTTTGCCTAACATAAATAAAACCATCTGTTTCATAATTACCTCTAAATTCTACTTCTTTATCTCCTGTATACACAGGTATGGCTTGATCCATAGGATTTGCAGAAGATCTAAAAGGTATTCTTTCCATATTATTTAAGTCTGGTCCTACCTCTACACCTACAGTTTCGTATAATCTTAATGTAATGTCAAAAATTCTTTTAGTCTTAGCTTGTGAAGTTCCATTTTGTGAACCAGCATCTAATCTCATTGTTTGTAATAATGATGTATATCCTAAACCAACTTTAACATTAGTTGATGAACGATCTAAAGTAATTGCACCTGAAGAAACTGTTTTGTTAGGATGAGTTGCACCATTAGCAAGGACTGAAACTGTTTCACCTTCTAGGTGATCTAATCCTGAAATGGTTGTTGTTGCAGAACCTGAATAAGATAATTGTGAATCTAAAAAATTAAATGAAGTATTATCAGTTTCATCAAAATCAAAATTGTTTAAGTATTCAATATATCTAACCGTAGAACTATCAATGGTTCTTTTAATAATCACCCACACTTGATATTCAGAATTGTCAGTTGGAATGACAGCTACTGACTCACATATTGCACTACCTGAATCAAAACTACCACCAAAGACTTGTCTGTGCCAAGCAGTCACTTGTTGTTCTCTTTGATAAGTAAAACCAATGAGTTGACCATCAGCTCTAACCATCCAAACAATTTGATTAGGTTCTTGTTGATATGCCATTTGAGTTATGCCACCCTCTGTAATGTGTTCTGCAAGTATGGTCATATCTGGTGCAATGTAACCATCAACGTCAAAGTTATAAGCTAGTTCCCTAACTTTTCTTTTAGCTCTTTGTAAAAAGAGTGTAGCATTGCCTGCGGCAATCGCATCAAGATTAGCAGATCCGTGGTTAGATTGTTTCTTAATTAAAATATTAGTAGGAGTGATGGCAGTATCAACTGTTCCACCGCTAACTGTAAATTCACCACCTGCTGTGCCAACGATTAAAGTTCTAGTTGCTGTCATAAATCTGATGGCATTTACTTGGTTAGAAGCAATAGTATAAATGATGGCATCATCATCTGCTACCGTACCGTGATAGTTATCATCCATACTTTCATAGTCACCTGATTTAGAAAAGAATAATGTTTGTGGTTGTTCCTTAGTTCCTGCAAATACTAATCTTTGTTCAAAGAAAGTTACGCAAGATGGATGACCAGTCGTATCTGAAAAAGCACCTAAAGCAAAGTCAGTAGATGCAGAACCAGAAGATGGAGAAACAACACAAGTTGCAACTACAACCGTAGAAGAAGTATAAGCTGTAATTTTATAATGACCATCCTTTAAATGTACTAATCTACCAACGTCTGTACTTAGCCAACCTTGGTTTGAATTAACTCCAGTGGTAGAAGATAAAGTTAAATTACCAGAACTTCCAACAGCAGTATGAGAAGCTGTTAAGGTAGTTGAAGTTATGTTGTGATCTTGAAATGGTCCAGTTTGAAAATCAACCTCAGTTAATGTCCAAGCAGTATGACCTGTTCGTGATAGTTTTCTTACTGCGTGATTAGGATGACATATATACATCACATCAGCAGACTGAGCATATTTAATTTCAAATAGTTCCGCTTCTAAATAAGGTGTTGTAATTTCATAAACTCTATTCGCAACTCCTCCTGAAGTGTAAGCTGTAAAACCTGTACCATCAATATCGTTTCCATCTATATCTGTAAGTTCAAAATCATTGGTTGTTTTATTTGCAACTAAATATTTTTTACCATTCAGTTCTGTCATTCCTGAAACACCACTGATTAAGATTTCATCTCCATCATCAAAACCGTGAGCGGTTGCAGTAATCACAACAGGATCAGCTTGAGTCGCTCCAGAAATGGTAACATCACTTTCTAAGATCTGACCATTGTCTTTATAAAAACGAATGTATTGATTGCCAAACTCAAGCATATAAGTTTGTGTTGTAGAAAATTCAAAAGGTATTAATCTTGTTTTTTTTGTGCTGTCTTTTACTTCTGCTACGAAGCTCGTTCCTGATCTTCTAGCTGCAGCACCGTGAGGATAAACAATCATATTCTCCAAGGTCTTGCAACCTGAATTATATTTAGCTAGATCATTACGACCATCTAATCTTGGTGACAATTCACCACCTGTGAAGTTAGTTAATTGTGCAGCTACTCTTGCCATTTTTTAAAATCTTGAGTTAATCCACGTACTCGTGTCAATGACATCTGCCATTCCCTTTTCAGGGTTTTGATTTTGTCCTTCAGTGGCATCAACAAATCTTGCTTCCTTTAACTTGTCTTGAAATAAATTATACATATTAGATGCAGTTGGATTTGATGAAGTTACTGCATAAGCAATGTCCGCAGCTAAAGCAGCTGATAATGTTTCTCTTAGTAATTCATCATATTGATTGGGATCTTCAATTCTACCAATGTATAATATTTTCATTGTTGAGTTATCAGTTAATATCTTTCTACCTTCAATCTTGTAATCTGCATCGTAATCTAAGATGGTTAATATTCTTAAACAGTCAGCAGGTAGAGTGTATTGTTTAGTAAATCCCCAGGCAGGTGCATCTGTGTCTGCTGCGAGTTGAACTCTTTTTTGTAAACAGTTCCAAGGGTGTGATCTAAATACTGAGTCTCTTACTTGAGTATATCTTGCGTTGCAAAGTCTTGCATTCTTAGAATCTTCAGTAAGTGAAATGATTGTTGATGCTCCTAATTGATTTAATGCTCCATTACAAATGTCAACGACTGATGCCATATTTACTCCAAATTTCTTTTTGAGTTAAGCCTAACTCATCTTTTTTTTGCTTAGTTCTATGGTTTATATCCTTTTCTGAAATAACTTCAACTAAAGCATATCTGTATACCTTAGTATCGTCTTGCCATTGAAAATGCAATAGTTCTCTTGGTTCTTTGTATAGGGTTAAGTTTCTTGGATCGAAATCGCTTATTGTCATTTTAAAAAAAAGAATAAGATGGGGGATTTCTCCCCCACCTAAAAAAAAGAATTATTCTACAACGTAGAAAATTGCAATTTTAAATGTACCAGTTGAAGTACCAGTAGTCGTAATTATGATGTCAGTCTCTGCTGAATATTCATAACCAAAACCAGCTATAGCATTCAATCTAGTAAGAGTAGCAGAAGATGCTGTATCTACAGAAGTAATAAATCTGTCTGCGTCACCAGAATCACCTACAACCGCAGTTGTAGCTGTTCCCATATCGTCAGCGTGTAATATTACATCGTATACGATTGCACCTTTTGGTAATTTAGCAACATTAATTGTTCCTGCTGCTAAAGAAGTTGCTTCGTACTCATCGTACTGAACTCTTAATTTTCCACCCCACTTAGATACGTCAACCATATCTTTAGGAGTGTTTTGCGTTAATTGGTAATTTGTTCCATTAGCCATAATTTATCTCCTTTGGTTTACGCCTCGTAGGCTTGGACTTCTACAACTTTTTCTTCTTCCATTCTAGTTGAGCCGAAAGAAGCACAGTAGTAAACTTGAGTAGCGTAACCTTTGTCAGCTCTCTCGTCTATTCTAGCCATTACATCTTTACCAACTCCTAGTGCAAGACCGTCTTGAGCAAATGCAATACATTGTCTCATTGATCCTGTTGTAGTTAGTCTGTTTGACATTATAAAATTAAACCCTAAGAACGAGTTGATTTCACCATTAGCTAATGCTTTAACTGTGTTAAAATCTGAACTTGTTACTTGAGTTGTACCTAATAAATCATCGATCTGTTTAGGACCAACAACTATGAATCTAGGAATTGAAGGATCAACATTGTTTAAATCAAGAATCTTTTTAGCGTTTCTTAATTTAGCAATAGTTAAACCATCTGTACCAGCTTCAACTATCTTCTGTCCAGAAGGTAGTGGAGTTGATGTACTTCCAGTTTCACCTGTGTATGATGTGCCTAAAGCGGCAGCAATGATTTCATCGTCCATAGCTCTACCCATAGCGTAAGCTGCAGCTTGAGCATAAGATGATGTTGGGTCGATTAACATTCGTACTTTATCTTGATCATCGATAAGGTCAGCAAATTCGTAATCCACTAGAGATACTCTTCTTCTTGCGTGAGGAGTATCGATTTGTGGAGTGTCTCCGTGCCTGCTAGTTCTTTTAACAGCAGTTACAGAACCCACTTGATCGAAAAATGCATTCTTACCAACAACACTTTCAAGACGAACTTTATCTCTCAATAATGAACCCATTTGTTGAGATAGCATTTGTACGTTAGCAGAATATTGCTGTACAAAAGCTGTTGTTACTTGATTAGACATATTTGTCTCTCCATTGTTAGTTTGTTAGTATTATAAACAATCAGAAAGGTTCTCCGTCTTGCGACAGGCATCTCTTGGATTTAAAGTCTTTTAGACCGCAGTCTATTCCTCGCTGTCAGTAAGGTTCGTAGATTTACGAATTGTCTTACCTTTAACCCATTTATAGTATTCGTTAGCGATTGGCAAGGGATTATTTTTTTGAAACTCCGTACCATTTTCCTTAATGATACGAAGTATTTCTAATCTAATCTCTTGGTCGTTTAAATGGTCTTCACTTGCCATTTAACATTTCCCTTAAGGTAAACATTTGTTGAACCATCTTAGAATGATCAGGGTGTGATTTATTCCAATAAGGTCCAGATTTGTCATCCATAATTTTAGATATTTCAGTTTGAATGTCTCTACCTTGATTGACACTTTCACTTTCCGTAGAGATGATTTTATCTTCTGAAAGAAGATTGGCAATGTTAGCAAAGCCTTTAATGATCTCAGGATTATCTCCTAATACCGTACCATCCTTTAGTTGTGTATTTAATAACTCTTTACTAAAATTAGCTTGAGCTATGGATTTTGCTTTAGTTAATTTTTCATCATAAGCTCTACCCCATTCTTGCCTTAATTGTTGTTGAGATTGTGCTTGTGATGTTTCTATGTCTATTTGAGATTGCTTAGCACTTTGCTCTACATTGTTTTTATAGAACTCTAAGATACCTTGAGCTTGTTTGTTATTCAAACCTAACTTGTGTGCATTCTCAGCAAATTGTTTAATTGATGTTTCTTCAAAAGGCACAACGTCTGATTTAATTTCAAATTTATATTTATCCGGAGACTCGGGTCTACCTAATTTATCATAGACTTCATTCCAATGATCTTCATTTGAATTTTGATTAGGTACTATGACTTTATCAGAACCAATCATCCTTGTTGCATTGATATAAGATTTAGCTAGTGCATCAATCTCAGTAAACTTTGCAATGTTGGGATCGTTTCTAAATTCTTCTGATATAGTTTCCTTCCAAGATTTTGCTACCGTATTAGGTTGCGTAGTCGTAGAAGATATAGGTTGTTGAGTTGTTTCTGTTTTAGTTTCTGTAGGCGTGCTTGTCGTTTCTACAGGCGAAGCAGTTTGCTCCGTTATCTGCGTTTGTTCTGACATTTTTATTTTCCTTTTTCATTGTCGTTTCGTAGCATTGATTTAATAAATAAAAAGACACTACGTTGTCCTTCTAAATATGCACTTTCATAACTATCACCTTTTACATTTGTGGTAACCCAAAAGTGGCATCTCTTTTCCAAATCGCTGAGAACTTGCTTACCTTCATCTGTATTAAAAATGAATTGGTAATTTTTTTTTAAGCCTTCAACGTATCTTTGTAAGTCTTCTTCTTTTCTTTTTGCTTCACCCATTATTCTTCTGTGGCAACTAAAGATCTAGCTTCATCAGGTAATGCTTTGGCTAGTGGTGCTATTTGTCCGCCAGCTTGTGCTATTTGTTGAAGTTGTTGCATTTGTGCCATTTGCTCCTGTTGTTGTTGTTTCTGTTGACGTTCAGCGTTTAATTGTGATTTAGGTTTTAAAATCTTTTGTGGAACACCTACAATGTCTGCAAGGTGTCTAACAAGATTATCCATATTCACGTGATCAAACACAGGAGCTACATTAGCTAAACTTCCCATAATTTCAATAGCTCTCATTATAGATTGAAGTTCTGTGGATTTCTGTGCTTTAGCTAACGGTGATACATATTCAATTTCAATGTCTTGTCCTGATAAGAAATCAGGTGCAGGTCTAAATTGATTCTTTCTAAGTAAAATATTGAATGCTCTATCAATCAATGGTTTCAATAACTCTGATTGTAATCTTCCTAATACTGGTCCTAATAATCTCATCTTCTCTTCGTTTCTTTGGATAACTTCCGTAGCAGTCATTTGTGGACCTTGTTGCATCATTAATTGATTAACATAGAAAGCATTTCTAATTGAGTTTCTTCTTTGCTCTTCCATATTTAATCCTAATGGATTATTTGCACCAATGTTTAAAGGTTCAATTCTATCTCTTGTTCCTGCTCTATAAAAATTTAATCCACCTGGAACGGTTCTGACTGGCAAGATGAAACCATCATCAGGAACTAATAAAGGTGGGTCAACTTGTTTTTGTGCAGCCTTGATCGTAGTCTTAGACATTTCATTTAACATCTTCACATCAGGTAAAGCTGTCATAGCAGGTGAACGACCATAGATTTCGTGTGATGCTTTTAAGTATCTTGGTATTACAAAAGGAAATTCTCTAAATCCTGAAACAGATAATTGTTCGCCTTTAGCAGTCATATAAACTGATTCAAATGGCATATTCGAACTATCTTGTTTCGTAGGGTTAAAATCTGATCTTGGATAAACTGCGTGAATGATGTCTATCTCTTCGTAAGGATCTTTGTTTGCAACTGTTTGAATTTCTGCTGGTACGTTTTTAAATTTTTGAATTGCAGCTCTAGCACTTATTTTAAATTTTCTAAAGATGGTATCAATTCTTCCCTTGTCGTTTTCAGCTATATACATTTCATTGATGTGTCTAGTTGAGAATTTAAGTAAGTCTTCTTCATCTTCTTCAATGAACATTGCAGCTGTACCAAACGTAATCAAGTCGTGATACAATTCAAATATTTCTTGTTGGAAGTTAGATCTGTTGAATGCAGTATACATAGTCTCTGTTGCAGACTCTAACCATTCCTTTGCTTCGTCTTCTTCAGAAACTTCTTCGCTTTTAAATCTTAATGAAAACCAAGGCGTAGAAGGGTTGGTTAACATTCCGTGTAATGATGCAGCTAATAGTTCTACTGCTTGTAAAGGTGATGAATCAAAAATAAGTTCAGTTCTCTTGTCGCCTCTTGAACGTAGCTTAGTAACGTCTGCCTTTCTTGGCATCATATAGTCTGCTACTTCTTGCCAATGTGTTTCCCAATTTTGTCTTTGGGAACTTAACTTGTCAAATCGTTTTAATAAACTTTTAGTTAAATCTGTTTTTGCCATTATTGTCCTAATAAACTTTTCTTACCTAGTGTCGTTGATTGATCTTCAACACCCATTGCTCCAGTTAATATGGTAGCTGATCTTCCTTTACGTTTAGTTTTTCTTGAATCATATCCATCCATACTTGTTGCTGTTGACTGAGATACTTCTGCTTGTGTTGGAGCAGGAGTTGGTGGTGCAGGGGGTGGTGATGGTTTAAATACTCCTCCCATACTATCCTCCTAGTAAAGTTTTCTTTTCAACCGTTGCTTCTTCAGTTATTCCTAATGGAGAAGTTAGTATCGTTGATCTTCTACCTTTTCTTTTTCTTTCAATCTCTGCTTGCTCAGCCGCTATCTTATCCTTTTCAGCTTGTGATAGTTCTGCACTAGGTGCAGGTGGCAAAGGTTGCACAGGTGGTAGTGGTGGCATCTTTGGTGAAAATAGTGAACCCATAATTATTTCCTATAAAATTTTATATTCATTGATAGCTACACTTTGTGGTGCATTTTGTCTAGTATCTAATTCTTGCAAACCAACAGACAAATATCTCATTGCATCACAGGCGTGTGAACTCCAATCGTGAACAGGCTTGCTTCTGAACATACGATTTTTGTCAATGTATTTCCTATGGTAATGTCTTAACGCATCTATTAACTTTTTGCAATGGTCTACATCAATCCAACATTTAGGTAATGTCATTGTAGTTGCGTGTATGCCATCCTCTAAAGGTATCTTAGGTACAACTTTAAATCTTATGCCTAATTGATAAGCAACTTCCCTTCTAGTTTTACCATTGCTAAACTCCATTACTTCAATGTCGTGTGGTGCATAGTGATCTTTGTAAATGTAATCCTTGCCTTTAACTATTTCTATGTAGTGTGGCATTCCCTGACCTCGTTCTTCGTAGTAGTCAATGATGTTGATGGATCTGCCAAACTGTTGAAAGAATATAATTGCAGTATGATCTGCAACTCCAAGATCCCAAGAGGTTGAGACTGGCAGTGATGGATCGTAAGGTACTCGAGTTATTTGTTTCTTGTCTTCCATCTTGGCAAGCACATCATTGTAGATTGCTCCTTCAATGTTCGCTATCCAATCGCATTCAAACTCTTGTAGGTATTTCTTATCTCCCATTACTTCTTTTGCCTTTGCTAGTTCCTCTTCATCTACGATCTTTGTTTCAGATGCTTTAGCTTTGTAGGAAAACCAATCGTCAGCTCCTTGTGCGTGCTGATAGAGTTCGTAAAAATTATTATTCATTCCTTGTGGCGTGCCTATGAATACGCAGTAACCTTTTCTATCTGAGAGTGCAGGTCTAATAATTTCAGGAAAAAGTCTTTCATTGACATTGGCGTACTCATCAATTACGCATCCATCTAGGTAGATACCTCTTAACCCATCTGAGTTTTCAGAACCTAGTAGTGTAATTCTACTTCCATTAGGAAGGTCTACCCTTAACTCAGTTTCATTAAATCTTGTGTGCGGAATCTTTGCGGTAAATTGTTTCATATAATCCCAAGCTATCGACTTTGCTTGTTTGAAGGTGGGTGCTATGTAGGCATACCTAGGGTTCTTGTTTTTAGATAATAATGCTGATCTGATTAAATGATTAATCATACAAACTGTCTTGCCAAACCTACGGTGGCAAACCAATACATTCCATCTATGCGTATCTATTTGCTTATGAAGATAGGCTTGATGTTTTCTAGGTGTGTATGGGATCTTAATATCCATTAGTGTATTCTTCTTGAAACCATTTCATATTCATCTGCGTGATAATCAAAATCCATCTTAGCCATTGCATAATGTGCAAACATCTCAGCTGTTTCGTGGTTATCAAATCCTAATACTTTAATGACTAATGTCTTAGTCTTGTCTTCAACGTAAACGATGCAAGTTAATCCTTCAGCAGTATAATTCCACATACATACTACATATAGTAATAATTAAAATTATTAAACTAGGAATAGGTAGGCTTGGCAGTGTGTAAAAAGGGGTGGGTTGTTTTGAGGGGGTGGGTGTTTAATGATTTGAAATTGTGTGTGTGGCTGAGTGTGGCTAAAGGTGTCCTCAACTCCGATGTATATATATATAATAATTGGCGGCTTGTTTTTGGCTAATATGGGGTCAAGCAGCTGGAAAAATATGCGGATCTATCTAAAATATCACTAACGATAAATTAAAGTTATTGATACTAATTCCAATAATCATTAATTATCGTAAAACCAATTCGGTATAATATAAAGTATCTTGCTTGTAATATATTGTAATATAATTTGTCCGAAGTAATACACATTTTAAAAATGCTTCGTTGATGTATTAGAATAGCAACATTTCAACGATCTCAACAATCTCATCATTTAATATTATTGACTTTTAAATGTGCGACAATCTAACACAACCAATTAATATTAAATACATTGACAATAATTTCATAATAAACCAATATGGCTATAAACAACTAATAAGGGGAAAATATGAAAACAATATATACATCTAAAAATTGGAATAAAAGATTATCTGAATATTGTAAGGAAAATAGAAAAGCTAAAGCAATCAGAAAATCTTTAACTGAGGAACAAAAACAACAGATCAAAAAAGATTTAGATTTTGTTGCAAATTTTGTTAAGCAAACTTTAATAAATCAAAACAACAACTAACAAAGGAAGTAAAAATGACTATATCGTTTTATTACAAAAAAAAACCTTCATTGATTGAAGCGGTTAAAAATGATTTATCACTTGAAATAGTAGATCATAATTCAGAGCTATTAGAGACAACAGAGTTTACAAAGGTATATGTTTTATATTCTGCTTGTAAATATAAAAATGATGTTGTGGGAATAGTCTCATTAATAACTTACAATTCATTTAATAACGAATGTTTTGTTAAAGTTATTAGTGAAGAACACCATCCATATTATTACAATATGAGCAAGTCTGTATTTGATAAACTTACGCCTGCAAGTAATAAATTTACTTTAGAATGGCGTGAGCAAGTTAAAAGTAAATTTAATTAATAAACAAACTCCCTTAACCCACTAATAATTAATTTTATTGGTGGGTTTTTTATTGTTTAAATTTTAAGCTGCGACAATTTGTCCAAAATTAATTTTAATTTGTATATTGACAATAATTTAATAATAAACCAATATGGCTATAAACAACTAACAAAGGAAAAAAACAAATGATAAAATATGTAATACACGCAAAAAAATGGTTTGATAAGGTAAATGGCAATACTTATCACTCAGCAAGGGTACTTGATACTGAAAGAAATTTACAGTTGAAAGTACCATTTCAATATGGTTATGGCGATCACTATATAACAACAGCTCAAAATGAAATGATTAAACAGGGTTGGATAAAAGAAAATTTTAATCATACTAATTTTTCAATAGTTCATTTCATAAGTGAAGAAGATTGCAAAAAAAGAGATGTTGTTGCGTGGGGTAATAATCAATACTAATAAAAACAAAGGGGAAAATATGAAAAAATATATCTTAATTTATAAATCTAATAATAGAAATTTAAAAATTGAGTTTGTTAATGATACTCTTTTAGATTTTGTTAATGACTTGGAAAGGTTTAAATCTAAAAATATGATTTATAACGATCAAATATTAGAATTAAAAGAGGTGGCATAAATGACTATGATTATATTAGATACAATCGTAAGATTTATACCAATAATATTTATTGCCTGGATAATGTTTAGAAAGGGGGACAGATGCTAGAAATATTAATTGTATTAGGTAGCTTATTTATATTAAAGTTAATGGGTGTATTTATAATAACAATATAAGGGTGAAATATGAAAGCCAAATATATTTTTAAAATGATTGAACAGTTAAAAGAAAAGTATGGTTTTAATTTTAAGAATGTTGAAACCTTTGAAGATGTAGAGACTGTGCTTGAGGATAAGGGTTTTCAATTCTATGATAATAGGGTCATAGATTTTTTTAAATACAAAACAAAGGGGGAATAAATGGAATTAATATTAATTATACTTGTGCCGGTATTATATTTTATTTATGATCTAATAAAAACGAGAAGGGAAAAACAATTAAATGAACGATTACAAAAACATCTATTCAAGTATTACAAATAATCAACATAATTTGAGGCAGTTAATTCGTTTAACTTTCTTAAATCTTATGAGTGTTCAGGGTGTAGCGGCTAAAACAATCATAAGAAACTATAACAACAAACAACAAAGGGGAAACAACTATGGGAAACAGAGCAGTATTAGCATTCGTTAAAGAAAAAAATGAAGGTGCTAGAAAAAAAATAACAAAAGATAAAAACACAGTAGGCATATATTTACACTGGAATGGTGGTAGAGATAGTGTTGAGGGGTTTTTAAATGTAGCTAAAGAATATGGAATAAGATCAGCTAATGATAGCTATGGAATAGCAAGATTAACTCAAATTATTTCTAATTTTTTAGGTGGAACACTATCAATAGGTGTTGGAATAGTTAAAAATTTAGATTGTGATAACTATGACAATGGAGTCTATTGGATAGATAAAAATTATAATATTGTAGATAGAGAATATTATAATGGCAAAGAACAATCTGAATATTCTTTAAAAGAAATTGTGTCAGAAATTAAAATTAAAAATGACAATCATTTTATTAGTGAAGGCGATATTAATAAATTGTGTGCTTAACAACAGAAAGGAGGTAGCATAATGATTGATTTAAAATTAATATCTACTAGTGGCGATATGCACACTGGAGGATTAAGTGATAAACCAACTATTATTAACATTGATTATAAGCACAAAAAATCAGTAGATGCTTTTTTAAAACATCAAAACCAGTTTTATAATTCATCTTTTGATAAGTCATTTCCAAATAAATCAAGCCAAAAAATTTATAAAAAGTATTTAAAATCTTTTTTGAAATTGAAAGATTTAAAAATATTTTATTGTAAATGGGATTTTAGAACAAATTGGAAATATTATGATTATTAAAAAGGAGGTAGCATAAATGAATAAAAAACTAATAGAAAAAATAAAAGATATTGTTGAAGATCATTTATCAAATACAGAAATAAATAATGTTGCATTGTGTGAAGATGCACACGATCATTATTTATTGGGTAAATGGGATTTGGCACAGGAAATAAACGATCTATTATTAACAACAGAGAGGAAATAATGGAAAAATACAAAAATGAATATTTAAGTTTAATAAATGATGATGATGACTTTGCAGCTATTTGGGAAGATACCAATGAGGATTTTAATGAGTGGCTTGAAGTTTATAATATAAAAACAATTAAATAATTAATCTTTATTGTTAGGGGGTACGTCAATGGTATCCCCTGACACATCAATCAAATCATTTGAGTTATCCTCCCAACTAATTTTAATTGTACTGTCAGACCTAACATCCAACTTTTGCTTATCCTGAAATAGACTAGAAATCTTAGGTGATAACCATTTTAAAAAGTCTTTCTTTTCCCTAATAAATAACAATTCATTCGGTGATAAGTCAATATGTTCAGAGTTAAAGATGTCTAACATCTTCTCAACTAATACCTTAATGCCTATCTCTTGTGCTTTTTCAAACTCAGCTTTTACTTTGGGATTTTTTTCTAAGAATGTCTGCCATTTCCGAGAGCTGATCCCCAATGTATTTTTGATTACTCGGTGAGAAACTTCTTTTCCATCTGCGATAGTGTCGAGTATAGTATTTAGTTCTATATCCGAAACGACTAGATCGTTGTTGTTCCTCGAGGATATATCTTTTGATTTCGTCATCTGTTTTATGTTTAAAGTTCTTTAAGTTTTTTAGTAGTTTAATCTTATTCTCAATACTTACATTATTATTTTTAAAAAGTCCTTTGTATTTCCTAGTCTTAGCATCTGTGGATTTTGTTTGTTTATGAAATCTACAAAGAAAACGCCTAGAAGTAGGCGTGAAGTACCCTTTAGCTCTACACCGCTTACCGCTTTGCTTTGAGGTTGCTTCGCAGTAAATCTTTTGACCTATTCTGCCTGCCATCGTCTCTTTTCCTTTTCTCTATTGCTCTTTGATAAGCAAAGTTTGTTTTCTTTCTAATGTTTTCTAAGATCAATTTACTTGGTAAGTCCACGAGCTTCTGACCTTTCTTAGATTGAACCTCTAATGCCGCCTTACAATACAAAATATTGTCCTTTTCTTTAATAGCTTGTTCAAGTCTGGCAGTAGGTAGAGTAGCTAATTTATTAATAATGTCATCTTTGGTAGCCGCCTTATTGCTAAGCACCTCTCTAACAATGTTAGTTATATAAGATAGTTTATTATGATAGTTTATTAATATGTTTCGATTTGAAACATCAGATGTTTTATTTTGAAACATCTCTGTTCTATATGAAACATCACCAAAGATAAACTTAGGTTCTATTATGTATAATAGGGTTGAAGATAACCTTTTAATCTGTATAATATTTGCTTTTTTTAATTCCAATGTAGCTCTGTATATAGTGGTTCGTGATAACCCAGTCATACTAGATATGGTAGATCTTTTAGGGTAGCATTTACAAGATTTAGTATTAACAAACTTTAATAAACATACTAAGACCAATAAACAATTAGGTTTAATTGTGTCAGGAATTTGTTTGTATTCTGTACTATCAAATAAACTAAAAGGTATTCGTATATGTGGTGTGTATTTTTTATCCATTAACTATATGTTGTGGTTGTGACATTTATGCAACAGTCTTATATCTTGTAAGTGTTTAATCCATTGGTCTGCGGTGTAGTCTTGCAAAGGATAATTAGAATTGTAATCATAATCATCTATTCTAGCTATCTTAAAGCTCATCATAGGGTCATAGTCGCAACCAACCTCAGATCGCAAAATTTGTGGGGTTTCTGTGCGTTTAATCGGTATATAAAAGATAAGATAAGCTGGTATTTCTAGCTTACGAGCTATCTTCCTAGTTAGTGTGGTGTTCTTGTAGTTTTGACCTTTCCAATAGCAAGTCTCGGCAATGAATAGAACGCAACCGCAAGTTTTATGAAACTCAACGCAATCTAAATCAACATAACCCAAAGAACTATCATCAATTTTTCTGTGCCACTCAGAGTAAAGATCGCCACGATTAAAATAGTTATCTCTTGCCATCACTTTTCTGCCTCTAAGATCGCAAGTCCTATCTCTCTAGCTATCAAAGGTACTATTGAATTACCTAAAGCCTTTATTCTGTTGGCTCTATCTTTGTCCAATTCATAGGATATGCCATCAGGAATTCCAAAAAGTTTGGATTGAGTTTCCCACCAGCTTTCCTTGCTTGAGCTTCCAGACATTTTGATGCTTGTGTGTTTCCCTTTAGCCTGTATTTGTGTTCGCTGTTCGTTGGTGTTGGGTACATTCTTACTGCTACTGGTAAAGGTAGTCCACCTTGATTGTATTTCTTTTTTCTCTCCGAAGCTGAGTCTTGAGTTGGTGTTGGGTACATTTGGACATAATGACGAAGTGCGAAGTGTAGATTGATTCCCTGTTTCTTTTTTTCTTTGGCTCTCTTTTTCCAATTCTCTATGTTCTCTGATTGATTGTGAAGATGATCGCTGACTACTGGTGTTGGACACATTACACCCGATGATGAAAACTCTTTTACGAACGTGCCACGCACCGATGCCTGAAGCTGGAATAATACCACATTGGACTTCGAAACCCTCTTTTTCCAAGTCTTGTTGTATCTGCTGCAAGACTGTACCATTTGCGATGTTAACAATGCCTTCCACATTTTCGCCAACGAACCACTTAGGTTTACATTCTCTAATAACTCTAATGGTTTCGTCCCACAGGTATCTGTCGTCATCCTTTCCTTTTCTTTTTCCTGCGACACTAAATGGTTGGCAGGGGAAACCAGCTGTGATGATGTCTGCTTTGTATTTTTCTCCTTTGACATTTCTTATTTCTCCTTCGATTGTTATGTTATTAAAATTCTTAGCTAATACCTTCTGACAAAACTTATCCTTCTCTACGAAAGCAATGGTTTCAAATCCACCGGTACTTTCTAATCCCAAACTGAAACCACCTATACCTGAGAATAGATCTAATAGTTTTAACTTACTCATTCCTATCTTCCTTTTGTTCTAATTGTAGCTCCTGAAATTCTATGATTTGTTTTAGCGTATCAATTTCTTTCTTTAGAGTTTCAATTTGTTTTTTTAGTTTCTTAATCTTACCTTTGTAGTCAGTAAACATATCTATGTCTGTCATTCTATGACCTCTATCTTTTTTATTACACCCATAGGAAAGGTAGTCACTCCGCCTACATCCATTTCTAATTCATCAAATGAATAGGAAGTAAACAACCATAGCTTATCTTTTGTTTCTTTCCATATCCAACCAACATCATAACAAATGGCTATGTCCTCTTTCATTATTTCATCTTCAGCTATCCAAGATTTCTCAGATGATTTAATATCCCACCAAGTAATCTTAACTAGCTTATGATTAAATGTTGTTCTTTTCCCAGTATTGCTCATAGAAATCCTGCGGTGTTACCTGTTGATTAGTAGCGTCATAAATCTTTTTCATTATGACTGGATGAGGTATTCGTTCACCCTTTGCATAGCGATTAACATTCGTTGCAGGATTTATGTTTTGTATTTTAAAATGATCTGCAGCTTTGGCATAGGAATATTTATTATCCTTGATCCATTTTTCTAGTTTCATTGTTGTCCTATTGTTATTGTTTTGTTTGCCGATTATTACCAAATAAGTTATAAACAATCAAATGAAAAATAGCTATAGACAAAGTGGATAAACTTTGTTAGAAGAACTTAAAACAACATTATGACAACTCAAAAAAATAAACTTTTAAAGGTTATGAAAACCTTATCAGGTGGTGAGGGTTCAGATCATTTTTCTCCATCACAACTTTTACTTCCCACTCCTAAGTGGATGATTAATTATTTTTGTTGCACTCAGGAAATGAGAAGACAATCCATTGCAAGTTATAAAATGCACTTTGGAAATTTAACAAACAACACAGTACAAAAATTAATTGCAAAATATTTATTCGTTGGTGATAAGAGAATAGAACTAACACCAAGATCAAAGGATGAAATATTTGCAGAGGAACTAGAGCAAATCAATCAACAAGAGATTAGAGATGACAAAGATAAATGGTCAAGAGAAAATATGATTGAACTTGCCAAGCCTTGCATCGAACAAACATTAAAGGCAGTCAAAGAAATCTTTGGTCTACAAAAATTACAATGCGAAAGATACGTTCACACTTCTCCTGATGGTTTGTTGATGGATATTCTAGGCAGAATAGATTACGAGTCAGATAATTTATTTGCAGAAATGAAATCAAAACCACCTTATGTTAGAGCAGGTAAGAATGGATTTAGTTTATATACTCAAAAATTACCTGAACAACCTGATGAAAATCACGTTGCACAAGTAGCTTTCTATTGGATGGCAACAAAGAAAAGACCTTACCTATTTTATGTTAACGATAAAGAATATAAAATCTTTGATTACACCAATGAGAAACTAACCTTTGATTATTTAGATTATGTTTATGATAAGCTAGTCAAGAAAGCATTGATGATACAAAGGTTATTACTTTTATCTGATGGTG
>Ga0208644_1000860_pt1 | contig 27022 bp, 27 predicted proteins | sample VirMetDEL_Nov_18_FD_184517 | JGI IMG/M metagenome (GOLD analysis project Ga0208644, IMG submission 184517) | Aqueous microbial communities from the Delaware River and Bay under freshwater to marine salinity gradient to study organic matter... | ecosystem: Environmental > Aquatic > Marine >...
CGTGCTGCCGTGCTGCCGTGCTGCCGTGCTGCTTTGGTACGATATGAACAGATCTGAACAGATCTGAACAGATCGATCTGAACAGATCTGAACAGATCTGGACACCCCCCACCCCCGGAAATGGGTACAGGCGTTCCCAGTACCCCCAACCAGCGCACCCATCACACTAATAAACAAATGTCCAGTACCAGTCTTCAAACCCCATCCCTCACCCGAAAAAAAAATAAAAAAATCCCTTGAACTTTCTGGCCCTAGCCCCTAACATGGTCCTATGAACCTCAAATACCTCTACTCATTCAACGAATTCCTCTACTACGGTGGAGAAAAGCATTCCGCCGAAGAGAATGGCTTCGAAACAGAAGCCCAGGCTGTCAAGTACGCCACAGAGAAAGTCTCGGCAGCACACGGTGGAGAAATCTTCTGGACCGCCAGGTTCGATAGGACCAGAATTCCCCACATGCTGGACGAAAAGAAACGCCACACAAGAATTCTTAAGGACTAATGGCCATATGACTGAATCAAAATTCGAAGACTGCTCCTTCCGCCTGATCGACATGAAATACGATCCGGCAGACGCTGACCTGAATCTCAAGGTCGACATGATTCCGAATAACAATCCGGAGGATGCGTCCTGTCAGTACATGTACTTCGCCTGCGAGTTGACGGAGATGTCGGTCCAGACCAAAGCCTGGAATCCTCAGGTCCAGCAGGAATGGAACAGTGTCCCTGGGCGAGGCTTGCCGGAAGGATATCCCGAAGAAAATCTCACCTATCGTGAACTTTGTCGGTTCGTCCAGAAGACGTTCTTTCCGCGCGACGGCGAGGAAATTGGCGAGGCAGAAATCCGCATGAACATGGATGCGTGGAAACACTCTCGCGAGGATGCTGTGAAGATGATTCGGTGGACCCGGAAGATGATGCGGGAGGAAAGAGACAATCCTTCTGCCAGCAGCTTGAGGCTGATCGTAGGAATGGCTCGAAAGCAGGGAGTAGAACTGACCATGAAGATGCATGCAGACGGCTACTGGTCCATTGACCTGGAAACTCCAAATCCAGCCCATCGCCTGCGTACCGGCAAAGAGATGTTTTCTTCAGTCTGCATGACAGCCATCTTCCACCTCAAAAAAATGGAGAACGCCGAGTAATGCTCATTGACAAGCTGCTCAAATATCTGAGAAAGACAGGTCTCGACCCGTCCCATAATTACGACTTTCCGTTCTTTCGCTTTGACAAGGCGACGGACGAAGAGTTGACGAAGATGTATTATCAGCAGGTCCACGGAGAAGAGTATCTTCTCGATCCGCCAGAGAACTGGGAGCTGCCCCAAGGCAACCCCTGTCGTGACTGGCACATGCCGTTCGACAACATGCTTGTTGAGTTGGGAGCCCAGGGGAGGGAGTCTGCTGGAGCCTCTTGCTGCGTCTTTGAAACAGTCACCGAAAGGAATAAGGCAGAAGGAGATGTTCCAGGAGACCTGTACTTTGTGCTGGGAGTGAACATGAACAGCAGCAGACGCGATGAGGATGGACTGCTGCAGGCATTCGACGTTTTCCTGGTAGGAGGTTCGCTGTCAGTCAATTCTTCACACGAGCCTCAAAGCATCGACAACGCGGTTAACATTAAGCAGCAAAAAGCCTCGCTCATTGACTCCAAAACTGGTCTGCACATTGACCTGGACCTTGATAACGAAATTATCAAAAACACTTTTGCTGATGACGAAGTGTTTGAATGCACAGACGGGGAGATTCGGTCTTACAATCAGATGGTTGCTGAGGATGGGGATGTCAAGCCTGTCGAATCTCAGGCTCAGACCTTTTTCATTATCGGACTGAAGTTTCTTTTCGCCATGGAACTTCTGCGATCCATCCTCGCAATCCTCTGGGTTCAACGTCCGACACATTTCATTGTGGAAGAGCGACCAACACGATGGGAAAAGAAGCCCCCAAAGAAGAACACGGTCATCAACTCCACCAAGAAGCCACACTTCATCTGTCTCGCTCCCGAACGTATTCGCACCACCTACATCAAAGACCCGGACAGTTCTCCTACGGGACGCAAGACAAGGGCTCACCAGCGACGTGGGCACTGGAGAACGTACTCCAACGAGCGATACCGGAACCTCAAAGGCAAACGGCAGTGGATCGATGCGATATGGGTAGGGCCACAGGAGGCTGTGGTCGGGAAGAACAAGTACATTGTGAGGCTGGATAAGTGATTACCGTCCATCAAATTGAAACATTCGAAGACCTGATGGAATTCAAGCCTGAGAAATTCATGGACCAGAAGATTCTGAAAGGACTTTCCCGAAGTTTACGAGCAGGCGGAACGATGGAGATTGAGACCGAAGACGGATACCGGGGAACGATCCACCCCCCTGGGGCAGGCGAAGAATCCTCTTGACATTCCCGTCAGGATAGCGAAACTTCACAGGACGTTCCTTGAGTAGAGTGAGCGACTAAGGCCAGCAGATGAATTTCTGCTGGCCTTTGTTGTGCGCTGGCAAGCTCTTGCAGAAACCGTTGCATTCTGACAAAAATACATTCTTTGCGAGGGCAGGGTCGCAAACGCATTTTCGTAAAGGATGCAGAAATGCAACTCCTGTTCTGCAGCACACTCTGCCTTGGGATTATCTGTACATCCTACTCAGGATATCGGTTCATCTATTTTCTGCGATCTGATAAGGTTGCAGGCAAAGCGGTCTGCTGGATCTTGGGAGGAGAGTTTGTAGGATTGCTGATTTACTGTAGCTTTTCGCTCATGGAACTGTTGAAGATAATACCCGACCCCCTTACTTCCACAGTGCTTAGAGGGATCGCGTTCGGGTCAGCTCTGGCGGCTTCAATTCACATGACCCATGCGATCCGGAAAATTGAAAATGAGTAGCATTCTGGCACAAATGCATGGAGCCCCCCAGGACTGGGCAGAATTTGGCCTGGCAGGGCTGGTCATTTTCGCATTGTTTTGCCTCACCTTTTTTCTGCTGAAGAATCACAAATCAGAGCGATCTGAGTGGGCGTCTGACGCTCGGTCCCGTGAAGATGTCAGAGTCTCTCAAAACGAGAGATTCATCAGGGTGCAGGAAGAGTTCAGCAGCGCGATCAAAGAACTCTCGGAAAGTCAGAAAGAGACATTGCGATTGCAGCGAGAGTTTCGGGAAGACGCTATCCGCAAACAGGCCATACATGAAGCAACTCTTGCCAGGCAGTAAGGAATAGAAGATGAATACTCCGGACAATCAGATTTGGAACACTGCCGAGGCTGCGGACAACACGGCGACCGTAATTACGATCGCTCCTGCTTCGAATCGCAGAGTTGCCCTGCACTACCTGCTCTTCGGATACGACGCAACGGTCACGGCAGGCCGTCTCACAGTCAGCATTGGGGGAGTGACGGTGCTCAGCATGCCGGTCACCCAGACTGGCCCTGGCCCACTTCCGTTACCCGGAATGAGAAGTCCTCGACTGGGAGAGACGATGGTAATTACCCTTGCGGCTGCAGGGGCCAGCACTCAGGGATCATTGACCTCAATGCATACTCTGGAATCATGACAGGAAGTGCATTTTGTACAAAGCTAATTTCGGCACGTCGGGCACATCAGGAATCTCCGCATCCCTGGGCCAGAAGCATCTTTCCGCATCGGTGGCCATTATCAGCCACAACTACGGCAAGTATCTTGCGCAGGCGATTCGCAGCGTGCTGGCTCAGACGCTGAAGCCGGAGCGGATTCTGGTGATCGACGACAACAGTACCGACAACACCGAAGCGGTAGCTAAAAGTTTCGCTGCCCGTGGAGTCGAGTACCTGCGAGTCCACACGGGCAATGTCTGGGAGAATCGTCTGACGGCCTTTCGGGAACTGGAGTCCGAATGGGTACTCTGTCTGGATGCCGACAATTACCTGTTGGACAATTACCTGGAAGAGGGTGTCAAGGCAGGCCGATCGTCTGATACCTGTGGCATCGTTCGGATGGACCTTCTGCGATTCGGCACGGAGTCACGCCTGTTAAAGCCGTCGCAGAAAAACCTGTGGGCCACGAATCACGTCGACGCGGGATCGATCTACCGTCGTGAGGCGGTACTTCAGCAGGACATGGGCAGTGTCCTGATCAACCCGATGAACGAGGCGGAAGACTGGCTGCTGGCAAGGAAGGTCTGCGAAACAGGCTGGACCCTCGCACAGAATCCTGTTCCGCTGATGTATCGGAAGCACAACGATAACAAGCACGTCAGAAGGCTGGCGAGAACGCGGGACTACTATCACGACGCCTCGTTGAGAAACGAGCCAGTTACGCTGATCTGTCTGCTCAGTGGCAGGTGGAACTGCCTGCGAGACACCTGTCGGTGGCTCGGTGCTCAGACATGGCCCAGAAGGCTGTGTCGGCTGGTTATGGTGGACAACTCCAACGACCCGTCCTTCGGAGAGCAGGTACGGCAATGGCTCACCAGTTCCGGGTATCGAGACTTCAGATACATCGAATCTTCACTGGGCGAACGGGGACTGGGAGAAAGGCGTCGCGAGGGACAACGGGAGACCAGCAGAAAAGTCAATCAGGTTGTGGCGGCGCACTATAATCGCGCCATCCATGAAGCCAGTACCGAATACATCTTCTCGCTGGAAGATGATGTTTTCCCGGAACGGTTCGACGCGATTCAGCATCTTCTGTTCGGCATGTCTCACGACGTGGCAGGTGTCACCGGAGCGTATCCTCACCGGGACAGTGATCGCTGGCTGGCGTGGACAGGGACAGGAGCCCAGCACACATACCCCGAGCAGCTTGGGGAAGGTATCAAGAACATCGACGGCTGCGGCTTTGGATGCTTCCTGTTCAGGAAGTCCGCAATGTCACAACAGAAGCTGGTAGCTGATGCAAAGCCGACCATCTTCTTTGACTGCAACGGATGCGACAGTCTGCGACAGAAAGGCTGGAAGCTGAGGATCAACTGGGATGTGGTCTGTGAACATCGAGCAGGAGTCCATGTGTGACGGAGCGGCGAACAGTCGTTCTGGTGGGAGGCAGGCACCACGGAAAGAAAGCGACTCTGGACCTGCCTACCTACACCAATGTCGGAGGCTACTCGCAGCCGAACATTGTCGTGGACGGAGAACCGTATCTGATTGAGCTGATGCATCTCAGAGACGGATCAATGGTCCGTTTTCTTCGTGCTCCGGAAATGACGGTTCGTTCCGCAGCCGATGCTCTGATGTCACTGACATTACAGGCTTCTGAGCAACTGCCGAAAATACTGCATGACTGGCAACTTTCATGACAGCGTCCACAAGCATTCTGGAAGAGGCTCCAAAAACCCTGTGGGGCAGAATAGACGGTCAGATACGGCCCTACGTCCGGGATGAAGAAGGCAGAATACACGTCCTGACTTGGGCTCCCATGCCGGGCTCGCAGAAAAGCTTCATGGAATGCTCTGTCCAGGAAGTCTGTTATGCTGGAACCCGTGGCCCTGGTAAGACTGATGCGCTGCTGATGTCCTTTGCCCAGCACATCGGGAAATGGGGGAAAGACTGGCGAGGAATCATCTTCAGGCGGACCTATCCGGAACTGGAAGACATCATCGGCAAGGCTGATAAGTGGTTCTCGGAAATCTTTCCGGAAGCAACGTACAACAAAGGAAAGCACTTCTGGGAATGGCCCACCGGAGAACGGCTTTACTTTGGACACATGCGGGTGCCGTCTGACTACAACAAGTACCACGGACATAATTATCCATTCATCGGCTGGGAAGAACTCACGACATGGCCCTCCAAAGACTGCTTCGTGGTCATGCTGTCGACGAACAGAACTACGAATCCCAACGTACCCAAGATGATCAGGGCCACAACTAACCCTCACGGATGCGTTCCGTACGGAGAGGTGCTGACCGACAGGGGATGGGTAGACATTGCAGAAGTGGCGGCAGGAGACACGGTTCTTTCTGTGGACGCTTACGGACAGCAGGTATGGAAACCTGTTTCTGACGTGATTCGTCAATACTGGGAAGGAGACATGATTTCCCGACAGGGCAGGGGCATGCACATGGTCTTTACTTCGGACCATCGACTGCCTCACCTCAACACTTCGCGAACAGAGCATTCCGTCAAATCCTTCGAAGATTTACCTGGGGACGCCAGCATTCGAAGAACGGGGTTGCCGGTAGAAAGGCTTCGGGAAGAAGACCGCTTTGCTCCTGACGCCGCCTTTAATTCAGAAGGCCAGCAGAGCCCGGTAACGTCTTTGACGGCATATCAGTACGCCTCAGTTTTAGGATGGATGCTGGCAGAAGGCTCGACCTGTCCTCGTGAGAGAGCCTTCTGCATTGCGCAGACGAAGCCGCATACCGTTCAAATGATTCGTGACTTGCTGAATGACTGCGGATTCAAGTTCAGATACGACGGCCAGCAGTTCTGGGTTTACGAAGGCTCTTGGATGAAGGAGTTCGAGAAGTACGGAAAGTGCAGGGACAAGTACATTCCGAGAAGAATCTTTGATTGCGGGACTGGCCCTTTAACTGCTCTCTTCGAAAGCCTGATGCTGGGAGACGGATGCGGTCAGACTTACTACACGACTTCCAGAAAACTGGCAGACGATGTCGCAGAGCTTTGTACGAGGCTGGGGTATGCGACGTACGTTTCTTTTCGTCAGCGGGAAGACAGGAAAGGTCTTTCATGGTCAGTCAGTTTCTCGGAAAGAGCGGCTACGAAACTGATTACTGGAAACCATCTCTATGATGTTTCTTCGAGACATGGTGGAGTTAATTGCACGCGAGAAAAGTTTTCAGGGGAAGTGTATTGCCTGACCGTCCCCGACACGGAGACTTTTTTTCTGCGACAGAAAGGATGCGTCTGGCTGTCAGGGAACTCAGGTCATAACTGGGTTAAGGCCCGCTACAAGCTTCCGGTCAAGGCAGTAAACGAGTCTGGTCAGAAAAATTACTTCGGAGAACTCTGCGGCGGCGAGCAGATGGTCGACGAGAAGGGCAAGCCGATACTGGACGGCATGGGTCGCCCCATGTACCAGCCGGAGCGAATTGCCATTCATGGGGACATCGACGAGAACTTTCTGCTACTCGACGCCGACCCTGGGTACAAGGCGACCATTGCTGCTTCGGCAAGCTCTCCCAGCCAGCTGAAAGCATGGCTGCACGGTTCCTGGGATGTGGTGGCAGGCGGCATGTTTGACGACCTGTGGGATTCCCAGATTCACATTGTGGAGCCGTTCAAAATTCCCCCATCCTGGAGAATCGACAGGTCGTTCGACTGGGGATCGTCCAAGCCTGCATCCGTAGGCTGGTGGGCAGAGTCGGACGGAACCGACTACATCAACGCAGCAGGATTCAGAATCCCTACGGTCAAGGGAGACATCTTCAGAATCCATGAATGGTACATGTGTAAAAAAGGCGAAGAGAACAAGGGGCTGATGCTGACAGACCGGGAAATTGCAGCAGGCGTGAAAGACATGCAGCTTCAGCATCCCACACTGATGGGAAAAACGGTGCATCCAGGTCCGGCAGATACCAGTATCTTCGACACCACCAATGGACAGTCCATTGCAAAGGCGATGGCTGACATGGGAGTCCGCTGGACCCGCGCCGACAAATCATCAGGCAGCCGCATCCTGGGCTGGCAGCGAATCAGAAACAGACTGCAGGCGTCCATCAAAAAGGACGGACTACCCAGAGAGAATCCTGGGCTGTATGTTTTCGACACCTGCGAGGCGTTTATTCGCACAGTTCCGGTACTGCCCCGAGACGAAAGAAACACGGAAGACTGCGACACCGAGGCAGAAGACCATATCGCAGACGAAATGCGCTACCGTCTATACAGTAGGACCGGAAAAATGGTCAATAAGAAAATTCGAGGCAGATAATGGAAACTGACCGACCAAAAATTCAATCCACGCATCCACAGTACGATCGAATCGCACCTGTGTGGAAAAAGGTGCGGGATGTGATCGAAGGCGAGCCTGCGGTACTTGCTCCTGAAAACGTCAAAGACTACCTGCCTCCGCCCCCAGGTATGCAGCCCGGACCTGAGCTGTCCATCAACGATAAGCTGACCAACAGATTGCAGACACGATACGACTTCTACAAGTCGTTCGCCGACTTTCCGGAAATCACTGCGCCCATGATTCAGGGCATCATGGGGCTGGTCCATGAAAAGCCACCTGAGTATCAGCTGCCGGAAAAACTGAAATACCTGGAAGAAAGGGCCACGGGGGACGGAGACTCTATTGAAGAACTCTGGCAACTGGTTACCCAGGAGCTGTTCTATACCGGGCGCATCGGACTGCTGGCCGACGTGGAAGGAGGTCTCGGAACCCAGGGAGCCCGGATGCATCTTTGTCCGTATGTGGCGGAGAGCATTCGAAACTGGAGACTTGCTCCACGCTGCGACGGCGAGATGCCGCAGATGGTCGTACTGGGCGAACATGGCATGGCTCCGGACGAGCACGATGACTTTAAGCATGTCGAAGTCATGTTTTACCGCGAACTGAGAGTGTTCAACCAGGAATACTGGGTTCGGGTGTGGAAGAAAGTGAAAGAAGGTCGTCCTGAGGTGATGGTTACCGAGGACACCAATGGAGAAGGCTGGCTGCGACCCGAGATATTCGGAACACCAATGGGCCAGATTCCGTTGACCATTCTCAACGCCACGGATATTGGATTTTCTTATGGCCCTGTACCTGCATGGCCGATGGCGAAACGCGCACTTGCAATTTTCAGAAAAAGTGCAGACGTGAATCGGTCGCTGTACATTAAAGGCGATCCCCAGGCGTGGATCACCGGAGTGTCCGAGGATGACATTCCTACAGAAATCGGTGGTAGCTCTATCTGGGGATTCCCGGACTCTGAAGCCAAGGTGGGATACCTGGACATTGATGGTCAGGGAATTCCTCTTCAGTTGAAGGCAATTGATTCAGAATACAGTCGATTCTATGGAGAGGCTGGGCATCTTCTGGAAAGCCATTCCAAAGGCGCAGAGGCGGCAGAGGCTCTGCGTATTCGGCAGGGCATGAAGCAGGTCTCGGTCAAGGCTCTGGTGAAAAATGCAGGGGCCGGGATGACCGAAGCCCTGAAAATGATTGGCCGCATGTCCGGTCTCGGGGAAGAGGAAATCAAAAGCATTCGGTTTGATCCGAATGTTAATTTCACCGAAGGTTCGATGGGCTACCAGGAACTGCTGTTCCTGATGCAGGCCAAGGACCTGGCGATTCGAAACGGCGTGCCTCTTTCGAACGAAACGATTCACGCGCAGATGCGAAAGCGTCAGCTTACGAATCTGACTTACGAGGAAGAACTTACAGGCTCAACGTCAGACATCGATACTGCGTTTGGCCTGATGGGAAGACTGTCAAAGGAACAGAATGTCGGCACGAGCACTGCAGAGGGAACTGGCTAAACGGCCAACCGGGTCGGCTCCAATGCTGACCGTCAGGCAGCATCTGGAAAAACAGCTTTTCAAGGAACCCTCGAAAGCTGTTACGGAGAATTTCCAGGAACTGCAGGAGATGATCGCGAAGACTTTCGAGAACGATCCTGTGGCCGATGAGCTGGCACAGAGAATCGAAGGTCTGGCTACTGCGAGGGTGGCGGACCTGACGGTCACGTCGCATCAGATTCCTGTGGAAGGAAAGCTCAACTCCTGGTTCATGAAGAAAGCCTTTCGCCTGACACTGAAAGGCTGCAGTCGATCTGCAGTCGCCCGTCAGCTGGGAGTTGATGCCAGCACGCACTCGAACTGGCTCAAACTGGGACACAAAACACTGCAGAAATACATCAAAGACCCGGACATCGAGGTCACCGAGCATCAGCTCAACTGCATGATCTATTACGAAGGAATCACTACTGCGGAAGGCATCAATGCAAACGAGCTGACCGGAATGATCTACGATGCGGCCAAAGACGACTGGCGGGCCGCAGCACATCTTCTGGCCAGACGACACCCCGAGGAATGGGGGTCAGGTCGAGAAAAGATGCAGGTCGAAGTGTCCGGGCAGGTTGAGGTCAAGCACAGCGGAATTCTGGCCGTGGCTCCCGTGGCAACTAACTTCGAGGAGTGGAAGACACGCGCTCTGGAAACGGTGGACGTTGAGATAGAAGCCTTGCCGGACCTTACGGAAGAAATGAAACGGCAGGAAGAAGATGTCTGACACCACAGAAGAGTCGCGATCGGACAGACTTCAGGACTTGCTGATTGGTCATCAGATTGGACTGCTGCGACTTGCAGACGGGACGACACGCGCCGTTGTTACTCGGATGAATCAGCAGGAAGACGAGTTTCTTTCGAAAGTGCTGGTAGCCCTGGGAGTGATTGGGGCCATTAACGCTTCCAATTACATCCAGCAGCAGCCGAAGATCGAAAAGGCACTGAAAGAAATTTCTTTGGAAAGGTCGCAGTCATGGCAGGAAGCGAAGAACCTGATCACAAAAGAAATGATCGCACTGGCCCTTTGGGAAGCAACGTGGCAGCAGAATGCTGTGCGGACGGTCTTGACCGAATCGCCTGCCACTCTTGCTCCCTTCCAGACTTTACCCTTCACGGAATTGTCAGCGAGGACACTGACACGAAGAGTCCCGATACAGGGCCAGCCCCTGGGGGAATGGATTAAGGTGCTGGAGGCCAATGACATTGCGCAGGTCCAGCAGACGATTCGCCTTGGACTTCAGGAGTCCAGCCCTGTGGCGGAAATCGTAGACAGCATTCGAGGAACCGCCGCCAGCCAGTTCTCGGACGGCATCTCCGAAAGACTTCGAAAGAAGGTCGATGCTGTAATCAAGACCGCCACCGTTGAAGTCTCGCAGGCGGTGCGTGAAAAGGTGTGGCAGAAAAACAGGAAGCGAATCAGTGGGCTCGTCTGGTCCGCAATTCTCGACAGTCGTACCAGCAGCATCTGCAGAGGACTGGACGGCAGGGTAGCTCCGCTGTTCGGCGAAGAAGACACCCTGCCCCCTGGGCTTCCGCGACTGGAGCCTCCGGACAAACGCCCGCCTGCACATTTCAGATGCAGGTCCATTGTTGCGGCAATTGTGGATGACACTCTGCCCAGAGAAACGTCATATGGGGACTGGCTGTTGAGACAAAGCAGCGAAGTACAAAAAGATGTATTAGGGCCACTTAGATTTAATATGCTGAAAAGTGGGAAGCTGGACTTTAATAGTCTGTTTGATGGTCCTACTGGTAAGCCTCTTACACTGGCAGAATTGAAAGAACGGGAAAATTTTCAGGAGTAAAATTTTTTCGTAACGGCACTTGAGTTATTTGTCAAAGTCGTTCTATAGTTAATCGCAGCAGCAGAATGTCTGTGACACTCTGTGTATTTTCCGCAGTCCCAGAAGGGGCTCACACCACTAACCCAGGAGGGTTGTGATGACAACTCTGTTATCCATCTCAACGTGTAAAAGTTCTCGAAAACTGAGTGTTCCTTTTGGAGACGAAGACCCTCCTCAGGATGACGACATCCAGGCCAAAATTGAGGCCGCTGTGGAGGCTGCTACAGCACCACTGAAGCAGAATCGAGACGCAATTCTCGAAGAGAAGAGAAGGGCTGCGGAAGAGCTGAAGAAGGCCCAGTCTATTCTGGGACAACTGGGCGGCGAAGAAGGGATCAAAAATCTCATCGAGCTGCGCAAAAAGACGGAAGGCGACGAAACGCTGCAACGCATCCAGAAGGGTGAGTGGCAGGAAGTGTTCCAGGAGAAAAACCAGGAACTCATCAAGAGCTACGAAGGAAAGCTCAAGGAGCAGCAGGACGCTGTGGAAGCCATTAAGGCTGCAGAGCAGGCTGCGAAAGACAAGTACGTCAAGAAAATGCGGGAAGTGGAAGTGTTGTCTGTGACGGCAGCTTCCGAAGGCTTCCAGAAAGCTGCGACGATCGATGTCATGTCTCGCGCAGAAGGAGTGTTTAACTTCTTCAACGAGGAGACAGGTCGTCAGGAAATTCGCGACAAGAACGGAGTCGTGAAACTTGGGAAAGACGGAGTCAGCCCTTACTCGGTGGAGGATTGGCTGGAAGCTCAAAAAGAATCCTGTGCCCACTGGTGGGCACCCTCAAAAAGCTCGAATGCTTCTGGTTCCGGAGCCGGAACTCCTGGCGGAGGAATAGACACCTCCAAAATGAGTTTCGAAGAGTTCGAAGCTCATCGGCGAGAACAGCTTGCCAAAAAGAAAAAGCCTTACTGACGGTGGAGTGTTCGCCAACACTCTCACCTCATCTAAATCCTGAATAGGGGAGAGTTATCATGGCGAATACGATTTTGACGATCGACGACATTGCTCGCGAGGCACTGATGCTTCTGCGATCCACTCTGGTGGGCGTCAAGTTGTTCGATCGTCGCTACGAAGCGAACTTCACTGGCAATGAAATGGTTGGCGATACGATTCGTATTCGCCGACGTGGCTCGGGAACGGTTCGGGAATTCACCTCTTCGATCACCGTTGACGACATCACTGAATCGAACGTCAACCTGGTGCTTGAAAAGCACTACGACCTGTCGTTCGCAGTGACCTCGAAGCAGTGGACGCTGGACCTGCAAAGCTTCAGCGAGCAGTTGCTGGCTCCGAATGTTCTGAAGATGGCCGAGCAGATTGACGCCTATGCGTTGACCAAACTCAAGCATCTTCCGAACATCGGCGGAACGGGAGAAACTTCCTGGAACGACAGTGCGGCTGTTCTTCCAGGAGCCTTGCCGAGCACCATCGGACATCTCGCAGCCATCAACCGCAAGCTCGACGAGCAGAAGGTTCCGATGGCAGAGCGAGTTCAGCTGGTGAGTCCTGCTTACAAGCAGGCACTGCTGAGCATCGACAGCTTTGTCGAAGCCGACAAGCGTGGTGACGGCGGAACCGCTCTGGAGCAGGCTCGCATGGGCCAGCTCATGAGCATGAGCCACTTCATGGATCAGAACGTCGACAGCGCGACGATCCATACGGCAGGTACGATGGCTACTGCGGCCTGTTCCGCAGCGATCCCTGTGGGTGCCACGACAATTCCTTACGACACCGGGGACAAGGCGACCGGCACATGGAAGGAAGGCGACATCGTGTACATCACCGGCTACGGCAACGTCGTCGTGGCGGCGGATAACACGGCGGTCTCAAACGCTGGTACGCTGACCATCGTCGAGCCGATTCGTACAGTGATTCCGGACACGACTGTTCTGACGATGTACGATCCGGCAGGCACGCGAACGCTGCAAGGTGCGGCATTCAATCCTCGCGCATTTGCCTTCGCGGCAGTTCCTCTGGAAATTCCACAGGAAGCTTCTGGCGCAGTGGTCACCTACGAAGACCTCAGCATCCGCCTGATCCGGGACTACAACATCACGACCAAGACATCGACGATCTCGATGGACTGCCTGGTCGGTGGTGTTCTGGTCGATGGCAACCTCGGCTGCCAGATCGTTCGAGGGGAAGCCTGACCCTCATTAACTGAGAACTGATGCCGGGCAGGTTCTTCCTGCCCGGCATATTTTTGATTTCTACAGACACACAGGAATTCAAGATGCCTAAGATAATCTTCATCAGCAACGGCCAGAAAACTCTTCGCTGCGGCGAAGGGCAGCTGGAAGTCTTTACGTCCCAGAAGGACGGGGACGGAAACCCCGTATGGGTGGTCGTGGATGATCCGAATCCTCCCGTGCTGTCGCAGCAGGAAATTGCGATCAATGATCACACTGGTCAGATTTGCATTCGACACAATGCCACCGGAAAAGAGGCCTGGTGCGGCAAGGGCCAGCTCGAAAGTATGCTGGCCACCGGATGGTCGAGGAAGAGCGAAGTCTCTCCAGCAAAGAGCACTGCCGCTCCCATCTCAGAAGTCGCTCAGCAGGACGCCTTGAAGTTTCAGGACGCCGCCGACAAAGAAGCTTCGGACGCGGTCGCCAGCCTTCGCAAGGTGCTGGAAGAGCTGCCTCGCGACGAAGACAAGTATTGGAAGTCGAACGGCGAAATCAACATCACCGGCCTGCGGGAAATCGTTCCCAACGTGACTCGAAAAGAAGTGGACGAAGCTTACCCTGGGCTGACTCGAACGAAGTAATCGTCCAGAACCAAGTGACAGGCCCAGGAGAACGCTATGGCTATGATCGTCGAAGATGGAACGGGAGTAGCAAATGCCAATTCCTACACCACCGTGGCGTTCGTCCAGGCCTATTTCGACGATCGAGGAGGCAATGCGGCATGGGATGCTCTGGCCACGGACACGGACAGAGAGCACATCCTGATCAAGGCTACGGACTACATTGAAAAGAGGTTCAGCGAAAAGTGGATCGGCGCAAAAAACGACAACACCAACGCATTGTCCTGGCCGAGACACAACGTCTATGACAGACACCAGAGACTCCTCTACTCGAATGTGGAGATTCCAGTAGAGCTGCAAAGAGCGGTTGGAGAGTACGCCGTCAGAGCCATTACTGCCGCGCTGATTGCAGACCCTTCTACCCAAGGGCTGGAAGTCGAAGAGGTGGAAAAGAAGATTGGTCCAATCGAGAAACGAGAGAAGTTCATGAAAGGCGGAGGGCTCCGTCAACGATCCTCTCTGGTCAGGGACTCGGTCTTCAAAGAATATCCTGCAGCTGATCTGCTGATTGAAAAATTCCTTGCTCCTACAAATTCGAAAAGACTCTTGCGAATCTAAGACGCCTGTGTGAGGGAGGCAGTCAGGCTGTTTCCTGGCAGTTGCTTGTCTGACTGCCTCCTTTAAGAAAGCAATTCATGGCCACGTTCGACTACACAGAATTCACTGAGCTGGTGAATGAGCTGGTCGACGAGTTCGGGCAGGAAGTCTCCTTCCTGAAAGTTCCGAGAGCAGTGGTGGATAACGATGCTCCGCATCGAGCACCTGCCACAGTGGTCTGGGATGCGGACAATGCTCCTGCAGGACACCTCGTAACGGCCAACGCAGTCTCCATTGGAGAGATACGTTCTACGGTACAGGGACAATTCATTACGCAGGCTTTGCAGGACTTGATTCAGACGCAGACGGACGGATGGCTTACTAAAGGGCCAGATGCACTGGGAGTGGAACTGGACGACTTTACCTCAGTTCAGCAGGGAGAAAAAACATGGGCCATCAAATCTGTATATGGAATTAACCCAGGGGGGACTGTCCTGTTCTATTGGCTGGAGGTGGAAGCCTGATGCCTGCCTCAGAATCAGAAGCATACGATCAAAGCGTGCTGCAACTCCTGAGCGTGTGGGAGCATGATCCAGAAGCGAATTGGACAGTAGAGCATGTCGACGGAGACCTGGTTATTCCGGGAGTCCCTATTCAGTTTCCGAACAAGGTAGATGCAGTAGTTCGTGACAGGGAGTCCGCCACAGGAAACAACATTGCCCCCTGGGCACAATTGCTGTGGCAGCCTGCCACTTCTCGCCAGACAAACGTGGGACGTAACTCAGGCAACCGATTTGAGCACACTGGCACATTGACACTGCAGATCAATGTGCCTGCTGGAGACGGGCTATTTCTTGCAACGGCATTGGCTACAATGGCAGGAAAAGCATTCAAAGGACAGTGTACTTCTGGAGGGGTATTTTTTAAGAATCCCCGAACACAAGTCATTGGCAAGATTAGTGGAGGCTTCGTGTTTCGCGTAGACTTCCTGACAGAATTTCAATTTGACGAGGTGACCTGATGCCCCAGCTACAAGCGATCTCCAGCAATAAAACTCAACTCAGCATCGCCGTCGAAAGTTCGATTGGTGTTTTGCCAGGTACTCCGGTGTGGACCCCGTACGAGCCGAACGGCTACGACGACCTGGGAGGCGAGATTACCACGGCACCTCGCAAGCCGATCAAGTCCGACCGTATGGGTCGAAAAGGACCAGTCGTTGACGTGGAAGCCAAGGCAGGCTTCAACAGCGACCTGACATACGGCAACATGTTTGAGTTGCTGGAAGGCTACCTGTATGCGGCAGCCCGGCGTAAGTCGGAAAAGCTCAATACCAACGGCACCGAAATCACTGCCGTCACAGCATCCAGCGAAACATTTACGGTGGATGCGGATGGGGATACCTTGTTCCTTGTCAATGACCTGGTACTTGCCTCAGGCTTTACAAACTCCGGCAACAATGGTGTTTTCACGGTGGCCAGTTCTACCGACACCACAGTGGTGGTTGATGAAGATGTGACGGTCGATGAAACTCCTCCTACGACTGCCAAACTGGTAGTCGTAGGTCACGAGTTTGCCTCAGGAGATGCTGAGATTCTCACCACGTCCGGTTTTCCGACGCTGATCACCACGACGAAAGATTTGACCGAGCTTGGCATCCTTCCCGGCGAGACCATTTACATCGGAGGAGACTTGACGGGCCAGAAGTTTGCCACTGCCGCAAATAACGGATACGCCCGAGTCCTGTCGGTGACCGCCAATGAAATGGTGCTGGACAAGACCTCTGACACAATGGTGACAGATGACGGAGCAGGGAAAACAATCAGAATTTTCCTGGGGCGACTTCTCAAGAACGAAGTCGGGTCGAGCATTGTTCGTAAGACGTTTCAGATCGAACGTCAATTGGGTGCTCCCGACGACACCTACCCTGCAGCTATCCAGGCAGAATATGTCACTGGCGCAGTTTGTTCAGAGTTTGCTCTGAATATCCCGGAAGCAGAAAAGGTCAATGTGGACCTGTCGTTCATGGGACTGAATCACGAGACTCGTGAGGCAGCAGGTGCGGTGACCGGCATTAAGGCAGGCACTCGACCCGCACTTGTTGCTGAAGATGCCTTCAATTCTTCGTCCAGTGTTCCACGCATCAAGATCAACGTGGTTTCTTCCAGCAACAGTTTTCCCGATCCTCTGTTTCAGCAGATCGGCGAACTGACACTGACCATCAACAACAACCTGTCTCGAAACCTGGCGATTGGTACGACAGGGGCGTTTGAAATGTCGGAAGGCGACTTCGGTGTACAGCTTGAGCTGGAAGCCTTTTTCGCCAATCTTTCCGCGTTGGCTGCGGTGCGAGCCAACAGCGATCTGACGGTCGATTTCAGCCTGTACCATCAGAACACCGGCATCAGTTTCGACATTCCATTACTGGCAGGTTCAGGGGCACTGGCAAATGTGGAAGCGGATACGCCCGTCAAGATTCCACTGACCAGCGAAGGGGCAAACGGCATTGATGTGGCTCCGACGCTGAACCATATTCTTGCCATTGTGTTTTTTGACTACCTTCCTACAGCGGCAGGTGCGTAGTTAAAATTCAAAGACGGACTTCGGGCTCGGTCCATTGTAGGGCCGAGCCTTTTTTATTGATTCCTTCACACAGGAAACTCCAATGGGACTTTGCAGCAATTTCGGGACTTCCCCGACACGAGAGGCAGAAGGAGCCTGGTTCGAACTGGACGAGGACACGAAGGTCAAACTTCGTCGAGCAGGCGGTGGCAACAAAGATTACGACAAGCTGCATGCAAAGCTGCTGCAGCCTCACATGCAGCGACTCCGCATGGCAAGGGGGCTACGAATCCCCTCTGGGCTGGAAGAGCCGCTGAAAGAAATTCAGCGGACCTGCTATGCCCGTACCATCATTGTCGGATGGCAGACCAAAGTTGACGGAGAATGGTGTGACGGCATCGAGCCCTATCGACTGAACGAAGACGATGCTCCTGTGGGCATTCCTTATCAGTCCGCGAGTGAGCTTCTGCCTGTCACGGAAAAAAATCTTGTGAAGCTGCTGAAAGATTTCCCGGAAGCCTTCACGACGATCCTTGAACTGTGTGCCGATGCCACTGCCTTCAAGGACGAGGCTTTAGAAGTAATGGAGGGAAACTGACAGAAGTCCTGGAATGGAATCTGGCGTGGGGCAAGCATCGAGAAGTGATGCACATGAGGTATCAGGACAAGGACGAGTCGGAGATACCTCCTACGCTTCTCAATGAGCCAGAACTCCTGCCAGGACTTGATATTTACTATTCCGCCTTCTGGGAACTTTTTTCGGACAGGCAGCTGGGAATGGGTGTTGGTCCTATCCCTTACTCTGCGATGAGAGCCTACTGTCTCGACTGGGAAATGGATGACGAACAGGCATCTGACTTGAAGAGACTGGTTCGAAAAATGGACTATGTATTTCTTGACTGGCAGGAAAAGCAGTCCAAAAAAACCAAAAAGGTAGGTAAGTAGCCATGTCAACTCCCGAACGATTTGCAATCGAGATGAATCTTCGGGCAGAAGAGATGGAAGAGTCCATCAACAGGATTGTGGAGTTGGCCGGACGTGAGATCGCCAGGGAAGTAATCGCTCTCACTCCGGTCGACACCAGTCAAGCACTCAGCAACTGGACCGCATCCCTGGGCTCTCCTGCCACAGGAACAAGAGCAGCCTTCTCCCCTGGAGAGTTTGGCAGCACGGCATCCGCTTCGGGATCAGCCGCGCAGGCAGCAGCATGGACGGCAATCCGAGGCAGAACGACAGGACAGGATGTCTGGCTCAGCAACAATCTTCCCTACATCAATGACCTGAACACAGGTAAGATTACGCCTCGTTCCAGCCCAGCTCCTGATCGTACGCCGTACCCAAGATTTGCCGAACGAGCCGTACTGTTTGGAGCTGCCTCTGTCGTTGCGAACTCCAGAAAGATTTTCAAGTAATGGCTACAAACACCCTGCACATCCGAGTTCGTTCTGACGGCACTCGCGTAGTCAGCAAAGAAATAAAAAGCATCGGGGAGTCTGCTAACCTGGCTTCCCGTCAAATCTTTTTGATGCGCAGGGCAATTACAACTCTCTTCGCAGCCGCAGGGATTCGCGCAGGCTTTCGCATGATTGAGCAGTTCACCGAACTGAACAACAAGCTGAAAACCGTTACTTCCAGCACGGAAGAACTGATCAGAGTTCGAACAAGGCTTCTTCAGATTTCAAACGCTTCTCGAACAGCTCTTTCTGCAAATGTTCAGCTTTACGCAAGAACGACAAGGGCCATAGAGTCTCTTGGAATTTCTGAAGAAAACAGACTGAAATTCACAGAGCTGCTGGCCAAAGAGGCAGTGATCGGCGGAGCTACGACTGTGGAAGCCACGAACGCCATCCGGCAGTTGACTCAGGGTATGGGCGCGGCTGGATTGAAGGGAGAAGAGCTGAGGTCTGTGCTTGAACAGCTGCCTACGGTTGCGAAGAGAATTGCAGATTTCCTGGGAGTGTCTACCGGCGAACTTCGAAAACTGGGAGAAGAAGGAAAGCTCACCGGAGAAGTGGTAGTTGCAGCAATGCTGGCAGCGGAAAACGCTATTCAACAAGCCTTTGGAGAAACGACGGCCACCGTAGGCGGGTCATTTGAAGTTTTGAAAAACAGCTTCATTGAATTTACAGGCAACATTGATCAGTTCACGGGAGGCTCTAAGACACTTGCAGCTTCTCTTCAACTTGTCGCAAGAAATCTGGAAATCATTTCTGCACTTGTCCTCGGACTTGCTGCCCGAGCAGTGTTTGTGGCCCTTGCAAACAATGGACTTACTCTGGCAGCAGCAATTGGAATAGCCACCGGAAAAGTCTTCACTTTTGTAAAATCTTTATTTGTCGTAGGAACTGCAGTTCCTGTAGTGCGATCTGCGACTGCTGCCTTTTTACAAATGACCGCTGCAGCAAGCGTAAGCAGTGCCGCCGCGTTGCCCACTGTAGCAGCCCTTAGTCTTCCTGTAATGTTTGGACTGATTGCCGCAGTAACTGCACTGACGCTTGGATTTACCTACTTGTCTTCTAAGCAAAATAAGTACGTTACGGAAGTAGAAGCTGCAACAAGAGCAGAAAAAGCGCACGAAGAAGCCATTCGTAAAAAGATGCAGGCAATGCAATGGACATTTGGAGGAGGGCCAGAGACTTCGGGAGATTTGCTCAAAGAAGTCGAGAAAAGAAACAAAGACCCAATGGAAAGGCTTAAAAGCCAGTTGCCTGAAGTAGAAAGAGACTTGCGAAAAATTCAGGCACTTTACATGTCTATTGGGACAGAAGAGCTGAACATTGCCTTTAATCGAGACAATCCTTTGAAAGCAGAGTCTGTAGAAAGGTCCAGACAAAAAGTTGTTCAACTCAACAAAGAAATAACAGACCTTAAAGAAAGCATTAAAAAGGTAGACATTGCCTCTACTAAAGATTTCTCTGTAGCCAAAGTTCTAGCAGAAGCAGAGGCAGCTGCCAAAGGACTGGGAGGACAGTTGCAGTTTGCAGAGCAGGCTGCCAGAGGACTCATGAATCTAATGGATAGGGGAAACGGTCGTCCTTTATTTTCGCTAACCGAAGATGAACTTAAAGGAACCTCTGCTCAGCAAAAAGCTAACGAAATTCAAAGCATTGTTTCTCGCATGAAGGAGCTTAGAACAGAGTGGGACGAAAATGCTCTTAGCTCAGAAAAATTTCAGCAGGCAATGCAAGTCAACAGGGAAAGGCTTGACGAGCTTACCGGAGGAGCTTCTGCCGCCACTCAACAACTAGCTCAGGAAAACGCACTGTTCGAACAATACGGCGGAGACATGGAAGTCATTGCAATGAAAATTGCAGGGGCAACTGATGCTAAGATTGCAGCGTTTATCAAAGAGAAGAACATTCAACAGGAACTGAAGGATGCAAGAGACGCAAATCTTGCGTCCCAACGTCAGGAAGAAGCAGTTCGAAGACAAAACACGGCTGCCATTAACGGAACCATTGACGCATTGAAAGAAGAGCTTCGTCTGTTTGGACTGGTAGGAAGAGCCCGTCAGCTTGCTCAGTTTGAAGCCTTGCCAGGAGTGTCGGAGACTGACGTAAATCAGTTTAAGCAATTACAGAATCAGCTCGGACAACGAGAGACGGAGGCCGCTGCGCAAGCCGCAGTGACTCAGTTGCAGGCCCGCATTGAAGCATTTGCAAAGCAGTCAGAAGAGCTGAAAAAAATTGCAGCCTCTGCACCACCAAAGGTTGCAGAAGACATTGCTAATCTGCTCAAGGAAGGTCAGGCAAAGATTGATCTCGCCGCACAGACTCTGGCTGAGAAGCTGGCCACAGAGGTAGGTGCATCTGCTTCTACGATGGTGGCAGAAGCAGAAAGAGTATTGGTGGCAGGAGGGACTACTGTAGGTGCCGCAGTAGGAGGAGCGTTTGCTTCTGCATTTAAGGCAGCTCTTGCAGGAGCCATTCCTGGCATCAGTGCCCTCAATGTTCCAGGGGGCGGATTCCCGGTTGCTCCGGGAGACCCTTCCGGAGCAGGAGGACTTACTGCAGAGCAGTTGGCGCAACAGGAAGCATCTACTCAAACTTTGCAACGACTTGGTTCAGAAATTGACTCCAATACGGAAAGAATGAGGGCACTTACGGAACAGTTCAATCTGTTTGGATTTCAAGCAGAGACTTCTTCAGGAAGGGCCAGCAATGCACTTTCCGGATTCGGAGACCAGGCCACCAATCTGGGACAGGAACTGCAAGGCACGTTCAACTCCATCTTCAGCAGCCTTGAAGACGCGCTCGTGGGATTCGTTACGACCGGAAAGCTGGACTTCAAGTCGCTGATCAACTCGATTCTTGCAGACCTTGCCCGTATGGTCGTCAGAATGCTGATCATTCAGCCCTTGATGGGATTCTTCAGCGGGTTCTTCGGGGGGATTTTCGGATTCTCGGGAGGAGGTTCAGTAGGAGGAGCCTTCGGACTCCCTGGGTTTGCGAGCGGCGGGTTTGTTAATGACGATCCTTCCGTTCCTCAGCGATTCGCAACGGGAGGCAGAGTCTACGGACCAGGCACAGGTGTCAGTGATTCGGTGAACGCGCTGCTGTCTCGCGACGAGTTCGTGGTTAATGCTGCAGCCAGTCGACGCAACATGGCCGGACTGGAGTATCTCAACGAGACAGGCAGAATGCCTGGAGGCGGCTCCGTCACATCAGTAACCTACTCTCCGAACGTAAATGTTACCGTAGAAGGTAACAGTGATCGGGCTGCAGGTAACGGAGCCCAGATTGCTCGGGACATGGAGCAACAGATGCGAGCGCAGTTCAATGAGTTTGTCGCCCAGGAGCAGCGGCCTGGGGGCGCATTCTCCAAGACAAATGAGGATGTACTATGACATTCCCTACGCATCCGGACATTCAATTCACCCAGGACTCTGGTGGCGAAGAGGTCAATTACCAGTTCAAGGAAATGCAGTTCGCAGGTTATCGTCAAAGGGCCATTACTGGCACCAATAACATTCAGAACGTATGGAACCTCAGTTGCACCGACATGTCGCTGGAAGATTCCAGAACGCTTCGAGAATTTCTTGATGAGCGACAGGGACTTCCGTTCTACTGGACACCTCCTCGTCAAACGACTCCTCTACTGTTTACGACAGACAAGCGAAGCTTGTCTTCGCTGAGAGGTACGCACGAAAGTGCGTCTGTCACATACACTCGCTGGTTCGGAGCAGATGACACATGACACAGAACGCAAGCCTTCTTCGAAGGCAGCAGTCTCTGACTCCCGGCAGAGAGGTTCAGCTTTTTACGCTCGACACTTCATCCATCCCCAGACTGGACGGTTCTGGGTACGGGGGCGTCTATCGATTCTGCTCTTCCTATCGGGAATCTTCCCGCACAATCACGTTCAATGGACTGACGTACGCTCCGATCGCAATAGAAGCCACAGGATTCGAAACCCTGGGCAAAGGGGTGCTTCCGTCACCACGTCTCAAAATTGCTAATACAGGTCTTGAGATTACCACAGTCATTCAGGAACTGGGTGATCCTGTGGGCGCGAGACTGACGCGGTTTTTGACCTTCGAGCCGTATCTCGACGATGGCAGCGATCCTGATCCGGAAGCCATGTTTCTGCCACAGGTTTACCTGATCGATAGAAAGGTCAAAGAGACTCGACAAATGGTCGAGTTTGAGCTTTCTGCTTCGATGGACCAGGCAGGGCGAATGCTTCCCAAGCGACAGATTCTTCGGGATGCCTGCAGCCACATCTATCGTCGATGGAACGGATCAGAATTTGACTACAGCAAGGCCACCTGTCCGTGGCAGGGGGCTCAGCTTGGAGGTGATCCTGAAGGTCCATATTATCTGAACGACGATACGGAGACCGATGACCCTTCCCTGGACAATTGCGGAAAGAGACTTCGTTCCTGTGAAGTCCGACATGCTCCTGAGGACGGATCAATTCGAATCGATCTGCCTACCCGAGCATTTCCCGGAGTAGCCCGCATTAAAGCCAGGAGATGAAATGTTTGATGCTTTTGTCACGTCTGCCGCATACGCCCATGCGCTGGAAGAATTTCCGAAAGAGTCGGTAGGGGTAGTCCTGGACGGCCAGTACGTTGCGTTGAGAAACTCTGCTCCAAATCCGGAAGAGTCGTTTCGGCTGGATAACTATCCGCAAGATGCGCAGGCAATTATCCACAGCCATACGAAGACACCTTCGCTGGCTCCCAGCGAAGACGACATGCGAAGCCAGCAGGCGGACGATCCGAAGAGACTGTGGGGAATTATCAGCTGCAACGGCAGAACCTGCAGAGGCATCGAGTGGTTCGGAGACGCTGCACCGATCGCTCCGTATGTTGGACGCACATTCCTCAGTGGGCAGCGAGACTGCTGGTGCCTAATTCGAGACATTTATCGCGCAGAGCTTGGCGTCCTGACGCTTCCTAATCTGCCTCGCGACGACAACTGGTTCCGAGGAAAAAACCCAAAAGACCTGCTCTCGATTCAGAACATCCGGGATTCCGGGTTTGAAAGAATCTCCTCACACGAACTGCGACCCTGGGACATCGTTCTCGGAACAATTGGGTCAAGAGTCACGAACCACTGTGGCATTTATCTGGGAAGAGATATCATCCTGCATCACACCGAAGACGCTCCTTCTACGAGAGTCATTCTTAATCCGTGGCTCAAAAGAATACGCTACTTTCTGCGACACGTTGATCTGAAAAACAAATCTCTTGAAGAGCTGCCTGATCCGAAAAAGGTGATCCCATGAAAACCATCCACCTGTACGGATTCCTTGCAGACAAGTTCGAGCCCACCTATGTGCTCGACGTGCAGACTCCCGCCGAAGCAATCCGAATCCTGGAAGCAAACTACCCTGGGCAGTTTGCAGCAGCCATGAGAGACAAGTGGTGGCGCATTTCACGAAGGGCCACAGGGCCGTGCATGAATGAGTGTGAACTTCACATGCCTACGGCAGCCAGCGAGTTTCACATTGAGCCCATTACCCAGGGAGGCTTTAAGGCAGTCTTCGGACTGTTTCTGGGAGGCACAGGACTCGGCTCAATCTTCACCCCTCTGGGACTTCCGATTCTTGGAGGAGGTGGCGGAGCAGGAATACTTGGATTTGGCGGTGCTCTGGGAGGCTTCGGAAAGATTGCCATTGGGCTGGCGTTGCTTGGGGTACTGGCCCTTATCTCAGGAGCATTGTCTCCAAAAGAAGAGCAGAAAGCAGAAGAGGATGAGAAATCTTCCTTTCTGTTTAACGGCCCTGTAAATCAGAGTTCGCAGGGAGGTCCAGTTCCTGTGATCTATGGGCGAGTCATTGTCGGCTCGACCGTCATCAGCGGTGGCATCAAAGTAGAAGACTTTCAGGCATGAGCAACGAACGTCAGTTGATACTTACCGGCTCAGGCAAGAGTGGAAAAAAGCAGCGTGCTCCAATCGATCACGCTGCTACGCTGTTCTCTCGCGCCACCGCTCAAATAATCGATCTGCTTGGAGAAGGCGAAATCAATGGACTGATTGATGGAGCGAAGTCGATATTTTTTGATGAGGTGAGGGTCCAGAACGAGGACGGAACTTTCAATTTTGAAGGGGTCGTCATTGAAGAAAAGACGGGCACTCCCGTGCAGGCTGCGGCAAAGGGATTTGATGCCGTGGAGTCTACTGTCTCCATCAATCAGGAAGTGACCGACATATCCTCTCCTCAGTTCACGATTACTGAGCCGAACATTGATGCCATTCGAGTCATTATTCAGCTGCCTTCGCTGATGACTCAGGACACTTCGAACGGAGACCTCAATCCTCATACGGTAGGCATCAAAATTGAGGTAACGGAGAACCATGCAGGAGGTGTCTACACGGAAGTATTGACCGACAACATCACAGGCAAAACCAAGTCACCCTACCAGCGAGCCTACCGCATCGACTTGAGCAGCTACACCACGGACGCTCCCAGCGACTACCCACTGATCTTTCGAGTGAGCCGAACAACTCCCGAGTCAGGCGCCACCACTACTCAGGACCAGATTTTCGTAGACTCTTACATCGAGATTCAGGAGCAGAAGTTCCAGTACCCTGACTCTGCGTATGTGGCCCTTTCTGTGAACTCAGAACTGTTTGGCGGAAAGATTCCCAAACGGTCCTATGAGGTAGAAGGTCTGAAAATTCAGCACCCTTCGAACTACGATCCGGAGACCCGAGAATACACCGGCGTCTGGGACGGCACCTTCACTGAAGGATACTGCAACAATCCTGCCTGGATCATGTACGACATGCTGACGAACAGTCGGTACGGTCTGGGCGACGACATTGATGCATCTCAGGTCGACAAGGCGGCCCTTTACCAGATCGGCAAATACTGTGACGAGATGGTCGATGATGGAAAGGGTGGGCAGGAGCCTCGATTTGCACTGAACGCCGTAATCACTCAGCGCAAAGAAGCGTACACCGTACTGAATGCCATCGCGTCTGTTTTTCGAGGCATGGCATTCTGGTCTGCCGGAGGCGTCTCGTTCAGCAACGATCAGCCGAAAGACCCGTCAAAGGTAGTGACGAATGCGAATGTGAAAGACGGCGATTTCACTTATTCCGGAGTGGGACTGAAAGCACGTCATTCTGCCGTACTGGTCACCTGGAATGATCCGCTGGACTTCTATCGACAGCAGGTCGAAGTAGTAGAAGACCCGGAACTCATTGAGCGGTTTGGATGGCGACAGATTGAGCTGGTTGCATTTGGAACCACGTCTCGTGCTCAGGCCATCCGGATGGGCAAGTGGCTCCTGCAGGCAGAAGCTACCGAGACAGAGACCGTCACCTACGAAGCAGGCTGGGACCACGCAGACACCACCCCTGGGCAGATCATTCAGATCAGTGACGAACATCGAGTCGGCGCACGTCTTGCCGGTCGAATCATGGGCAAGTCTCTGCACTCTCTGACGGCTGCCATTCCTACGGACATGATCGACAAAGAGACGACATTTACGTCAGTCACAACGTACGTCGATACTGGCGTGGAAAGTGACGTGGATGCGGTTTTCAAATGCACGTTGAAAATTCCATCTGCCATTGTCCCGGAAGGTCTGATCTTTGAAGTCGGAGACAGCACCACCGGAACCTATGTGGGATTCAACGGGGACGGAGACCTGGTCTTTCGCGCGGGAGATGCGTCTGCAACTCCTCCGGACCCGACGACCAGTGCTCGAATCGTCATCCCTTATGCCAGTCTTGCAAAGGACCAGGACTTGGACATCCTGTGGGACTATCGAATCAGTCCCGGCAGAATCCGAGTCTGGATCAACAATCAGTACGTCGCCGAACAAGGCACATCAGCAGGAGCCGACCTCCTGGGCTCAGTGTGGGCCAGTACCGGGGGCGGCGGCTACGGAACTCTCAACGGCACAACTGTCGTAGGAGAGACAGGCAGCTTTTCCCAGGACGTGCAGGACTCGGGAGTTATTCTGAAGTCGACGCTGCAGTATTGGAGAGACACGGACATCTTTACTCCGACTCAGCCTCACACGATCAAAGAAAGCTTCTCTGCAGGAGATGCCATTACTTCGGTTGCGGATGCGACCTCTGGAGGAATGGATCGCACATCCAATGCCGTCATTTCCTGCGCCATTAAAACCCCTGCTTCTGGAACCGTTCCGACAGGAATCATTGCAGAGCTTGGAAAAGGAACAAGCAGTGCTAACGAAGCCTTCTATCTTGGATTCGATGGCACAGGAGACCTCGTGGTACATGCGGGTGCAGGAGGGCCGTCTCCAGACACTGCAGAAGCAGCGCGTATCGTTGTACCTTCTTCTGAGTGGGCTGCGGACACCTGGTATCATCTGACCGTGCAGATTCTTCCTGCCACCGGAGAAGTAGGTCTCTGGATCAATCACATTTTCCG
>Ga0208644_1000864_pt1 | contig 26936 bp, 31 predicted proteins | sample VirMetDEL_Nov_18_FD_184517 | JGI IMG/M metagenome (GOLD analysis project Ga0208644, IMG submission 184517) | Aqueous microbial communities from the Delaware River and Bay under freshwater to marine salinity gradient to study organic matter... | ecosystem: Environmental > Aquatic > Marine >...
CCCAATTCTTTGTAAAAGAAGTTGGGAAGGGGGGTGTATGAATAAACTTCCCCCCGAACTTCACATAGTTCACGGAACAAAAGGAAAAAACCAGGGAATTCCCTTGCCTGAAAAAATTAAAATGAGAATCCCGAAAGCGTATTGGCTTTCTGATTCTGAATCTTGGAACGAAGATAAATTTATTGAAGAAACTGCGGATTATCTTTTTAAAGTTTACGGAATTGGAAGTGAACAAGATCAACATATTCTTGCAATGTTGGCGAATCAAATTTCTTTGTACATAAAATGTTTGCACGGAATAAATTCGACAGGAATTATTACTGAATACAACAATGGAAAAACTTTAGGTCCAAGTCCATACATAAGTTTAATGGATAAAATTCTTCAGCGAATTGTTACGCTGATGAATGAATTAGGATTAACTCCAAGAGGAAGATTACAAAAAACCCAAACAGATACACCAGTTGATTTAGGTGATCTTATGGCAGGACCAGCAAACTTTAAATGAAATGGCAAGATGGTATTCAATATGCTATTGATGTAACTAAAGGCAATATAAATGTTTGCAGAAATATAAAACTTTCTTGTCAACGCTTCCTAAATTTTATGGAAGACAAACAATGGGAATATGAATTTGTTGTTCCCTACATCGCTCATGTTTTAAGATTTATAGAATTATTAAAACACACAAAAGGTCCTGATGCTGGCAAGCCAATAATTCTTGAACCATTTCAAATAATGTTGTTGTGCGCTATTTATGGATTTAGACATAAAAAAGATCATAGCCACAGAATGACAACAGATGTGATTGTATTTATTCCACGCAAAGCAGGGAAGTCAACTTTAACAGCAGTTATTGGTTTGTATGAATTAATGTATGGCGAAGCAGGCGCAGAAGTATTTACATTAGCTACAAATAGAGAACAAGCAACAATAGTGTTTGATGCTGCAAGAGGAATGATTCAGTCAATGCCTTCAACTGCACAAAATTGGTTTAATGTAAGTAAATATCATATTGGCAAAGCTGGCGATTCTCAATCTATGTTTCGAGCATTAAGTCGCGATAATAAAAAAACAGGTGATGGTAAAAATGCTTCTTGCGCTATCATTGATGAAGCGGCACAAATTGTAGATCGCAATACAATTGAAGTAGTTTTCTCAGGTATGGTGGCTCGCAAAAATCCATTGCGTATATACATAACAACAGCATCATTTACTAAAGACACAAAGTTCTATGAAGATTACTCAATGTTTGAATCAATGCTTACTGGTAAAGCACCTGATAATCCACATTGGTTTGGATTGTTATATGGACTTGATCCAGCAGATGATTGGCAAGATGAAACTACTTGGGCAAAAGCTAATCCAATGCACGGCATTAGTATTTATCAAGATGCCATTCGAGAACGATGCGCGCAAGCACAATTAAAGCCAGCATCACTTAATGAGTTTTTATGTAAAACGCTTAATGTTTATGTAAGTGCTAATAGTGCCTGGATAGATAGAAAATATTGGGATGATTCTATTGGTGAAGATAGACCTGAACCTGAAGCTGTATTTATTGGTTTTGATTTAGCTGCTACTCGTGACTTAAATGCAGTTTGTACATTAAAGCGATATTCAGAAAATGATTATTATGCAAACTTTAAATTCTTTCTTCCTGAAGATGCTTTAGAATTAGTGCCAAGTCATTATCGATCTATATTTGACCAGGCAATTCAATCTAAAATACTTCACATAACAGAAGGCAATGTTATGGATGACAGAGAAATATCAGAATACATAAAAAATGAATCGACACTATACAATGTTAAAGAAGTGGGGTATGATGCGTATAATGCAGCTAGTTTAGTTGCAAGATTACATGATTTTGGCATACCAGTAAAAAAAGTCGGTCAAGGAATGGCTGTTCTTAACAACCCATCCAAGCACGCAGAGAAGCTGATAATGTCCAATGCGATAAGACATAATGGAAACCCGTTTGTAGGATGGCAGTTGGACAATTGTGAAGTCTATGAAGATGTTAATGGTAACATCAAGATTCGCAAAAATGAAGCTGATAAAAGTGCTAAGGTCGATGGTATCATTGCTCTTATTATTTCCCTTCATTGTTCACTCGATCATCCGTTTATTTCTACAACATACGGATTCCGTTCTTTTTAAAGGAAAAACATGGCAATATTAGATATATTCAAAAAGAAACCTAGTAAAAACGCAACAGAAAGTAACACGCTTTTTGGTCAATCTGTACTAGGTAATAATGTTTTACAAAATGCTAACAGACAAAATACTGTTAATAATCAGTTATTGTATGTAACTACTTCATCTGTAACTAATGCAGGTAGAGCAGTTGACATGACTACCTTATCACGCAACTCAACAGTTATGGCTTGCGTTGGTGCAAAAGCAAGAGCGTTAGCACAGTTACCAGTAAAGATTATGGCTTATGGTGAAGATGGCAAATTAGTTGATGCCCTTACTAATCCTAATGTATCTGCTAGAGATAAAGCAAAAGCAAAATCAGTATACAGTTTATTAAATAACCCAAATAACTTTCAAAGTTCTTATGAGTTTTGGTATCAATTCTCAATGTGGTATGACCTAGCAGGTGAAACATTTACTGCTCTATGGCGCAAAGAACAAGAGAACTCACAACAAACACCTTTAGAAATGTATATATTGGACAGCACTTTAATTACTGCTCAAATTTCTTCTACTCGTTATCCAACATACATTTTATCAAGTTCTACTTATGGATTTAATAAAGATGCGCCATTAAAAGCACATCAAATTATTCACACTACGGAAGCTGCATGGCAAGGTGTAGCTGGATTTAATAAAGGCATATTGGCAGTTGAATTAGTTGGTTTAGATCAGGATATTGATTTATACGCTAACTTTATTATGCAAAATGGTGCAAAACCATCAGGTATGTTTGTTACAGATCAAGTAATTCCTGATGCAAAATTTAAAGAGATAGCTGCAAGACTTAAAGAAGCCTGGAATAGTTTAACTGGATCACAACAATCTGATCCAAGTAAGCCTGGTCAATCTATGTTGTTAGATAATGGCATGAAATACTTTCCATTAGATATGCTTACGCTACAAGATGCAGATTGCGCTAAACTTAAAGAACAAACAATGAAAAGAATATGTGGTTTGTTTGGAGTTCCGCCTGCAATGATTGGAATTGGGGAAAGTAAATATAACAACACACAAACTATGCTAGATGAGTTTTATAAATCTACTATGTCCCCAATGCTTACAAATATTCAACAAAAATTTAAAACAGCATTACTAAATGGCTATCCAAATCTTTGCATTGAGTTTCAAACAGAAAATTTCTTAAAAGGCGCACCAATAGATCAAATGAATTATGTAGTAGCTGGAGTAAATAATGGTATTATTACACCTAATGAAGCGCGAGAATATTTAGGCAAAGCTAATATTGATAACGCAAACCAATTAAAAGATAGTAACAAAAAATCAACTGATCCAATAGCTGGAAGTTCACCGCAAGATACAGGTGGTGGCGGAAATATATCTTCTATTGGCAAAACTGGTCGAGCAGGTAGTGTATGAAACCAACATTAAAAGAGTTATTACTTAAATTAACCCAAGCGGCAAAAAAAAGGAAACCATTGCCACTTGAAACTTATGGAATAAAGGAAAAGGGAGTGCCAATCAATGACTAAAGAAATAAAAAATATTCAATTTTTTTATGAATCAAAAGTTGAGTTAGGAGTTAATACTGATGAAGCTGAAGGTTCAAATGGTTTAGTAGAAGCTATGGTTACGACTTGGGGTGCTAGAGAAGGTGCTGATGGTCGTAAATTTAATTATAATTCTGAAGGATTTATGGACTGGTTTAAAGAGTTTGAAGCTATGGATAAACCATTACCTATGTATTTTCAGCATGATGACGAATCTTTGCCAGTTGGACAATGGACAAAATTTGAAATGGATGATGTAGGCATGAAAGCTGAAGGAAAGTTATTTTTAAATACATCTGCTGGTAATGATTTATATAACATTATGAAAGAAAGTCCAAATTTAGTTGGCGGAGTATCTGTTGGTGCTTATGCTGATGAATATTGTATGGTAGATGCTGAAGGCAATATGCTTGATGAAGGCGATGATATGGATGGTTATTTCCAAATTACTAAAGGCGGATTAAGAGAAGTATCTATTGTAATGCAACCTAATAACCTTGAATGTAATGTAACGAGATTAGAGTATTTCCGCAACGATGGGACTGCGGACCTAAAAGTAATCGAGAAGGCATTGCGTGATGCAAAACTTTCAAGAAAAGATGCGACCACCGCATCTTCTATCTTCAAACAAATTTTAGAAATGCGTGATGCAACTAAATCTGTTGAAGAACAAGCACTAATTCAGAGTGATGCTGATGCGGTGGTAGATGAACAAGCAATTCTTAATGCTATTGCAGAAAGAGATTTGCTTAAAATTTTAAACAATCGTATTAAAGGATAAATCATGTCAGAAAAAATTATTGAAAAGTTAGATGCTATTGAAGCTTCTAATGCTGAACAGATTGAAGCTGTTAAAGCTGAAGTCAGAACAGAATTAGAACAAGCAAAAGCAGATGTAGAAGCAACTAAACTTTCTTTTGAAGAAAAAGTTGCTGTTCTTGAAACTAAAGTTGCTGAAATTAATGCAACTCCAGTTATTAAGACATATAAAACAATTGCAAGCGAAGTTAATCGTTCTGTAAAAGAACAATTAAGAGAATACATCAAAGGCAGTGGTCGTGTTGAAAAATCTATCAAAATGTTTGCAGACGAAGGTCAATATGATGCGTTTTTAAAAGAAGCATCAGCATTAACTGGTTCAGGCGCAGGCATTGGTGGTCGTACATCTTATGATCCAGTATTTCATTCATTAAGATTACAAAACCCATTAAGAGGTGTTTCACGCACAGTTGCAACTGATGGTTCTACATATCAATTCCGCGCTAAAGTTGGTAACGCTGGTGCTGCTTGGGGTTATGCTGTTAATAACAACGGTGCTGCTACAACAGTTGACACAAACATTTGGCAATTAACACTTCAAGACCTTAATGTTCAGTTCCCAATCAGAACTGCTGCATTAGATGATATTGATGGACTTGAATCTAATGTTGTATCAGATATGCTTCAAGAATTCAGCCAAGCTGAAGCATTAAGCATGATGCAAAACGATGACCAAGGTGCTACTTCTTTACCTTATGGCGGTTCTAATGGTTTAAGAGGTTTAGATCAATATCCAGGTGCTAATGCTTCTTATACTGGTGGCGCAACTTCTGTTGCTGCATTTGGTACAAGCGGCACAGGTTCATCAGCAGGTTTGCATGATATTGCTACTTACGATCAGCTTACAACTAACGGAAATACATTAGATAACAATGTAACTTATAAAGATATTGTTAATTTTGTATACGCTTTACCACAAGCATATTGGACACCATCAGCAGCATTTGTTGTTCATCCAGTAATGCTTTCAGCAATCCGTGGTTTAACAGACGATCAAGGTCGACCAATTTATGTTGATGGTTTATCAAGAGATGATGGAATCGTTGGCAAATTGTTAGGCTTTAATGTAGTTGTAAACACTTATGCTGATGCACCATCTGTTGATTCTTCAGCAGGTACTGATTCTTTATATCCAATGTACTTTGGTGATTGGCAAAAAGGTCATACCATTGTAGATCGTATGGACATGGTTTTAAGACGCTATGACCAAACTCTACCTGGTTCTATTACATTCTATGGTGAAAAACGATTAGCAACTTCTGTTGTTGATCCATTCGCTATTGTTCGTTATAGATCAACAGCAACTGCTACTGTATAGCAATAATTGGAAAGGGGAGATTTTCTCCCCGATCCTTTTTTAATTATTAGGAATAATTATGAAAATAACTGAACAAATTTTGATTGGAGTAAAGAGGGCATTAGTCGAAGGGCAAGCCAAAGTAAATTTGCTCGAATCTAAAGAAGTAAACGAATCATCTGCTCTAACAGGATCAGGTTCAGATAAAGGTGGTAAAATTTATTTTGATAATGCGTTTGACCAAATGCGTTATACAAACCCTTTTCGCTATTTAAGTCGTCAAACATTAATTGATGGTTCTGATATGACTTTTGTAGCAAAACTTGGTAATGCGGCAGATTCAACAAACCCCTGGGGCTATATTGTAAATGCTAACAGTGGATCACCTAATATTGCTACTTCAACTTGGCAATTACCAGTGCGTGTAGTATCTGCACAGTTGCCTATTAGAAGCGCAACCCTAGATGATATTAATGGATTAGATGAAATTGTTGCACAAGACTTATTAGATGAACTTTCAGAATTAGAAGGTCAATCTATGGGAACTAATGATGACCAATCAGGTTCATCAACTGATGCAACAGGCGCAGAAGAAGGATTAAGAGGTTTAACTTCATATAATCGTGGTTCAAGTGCATCATTTGGTTCAAGTGGAACTGCAATTACTGATGGTATCCATACTATTAAAACAATAACTGAAAATGCTAATGATATTGATTACAATACTTTAGTTGATGTTTGCGAAGCATTGCCACCACAATATTGGACAGAAAATACTGCCTGGCATATTCATCCAACAACGATTGCTTGGTTAAGAAAATTAACTGCAACTGGCGGTGATCCAATTCTTAAAGAAGTTGGTGATGAAGATGGCGGTCCTGCTGTTTATTTGTTAGGTTTTCCAGTAATCCCTAATCCATATTTGGAAGAACGAGGAACTGGTCAAGTTTCAATTGTTTTAGCTGATTGGAGTAAGTTTTGGGCAATTGGTGATATACCTGAAATAACAATTAAACGCTTTGACCAAACACAACCAGGAACAGTAACGCTATTTGCTGAAAAACGAGTAGTAAGTACAGTTCGCGATCCATTTGCAGGTATATTAGTTCAAGGCGGTTAATAATGACAACCACACTTACCAGTAATAGTTATGGGATAAATAACAACCCATTTAACTATCATAAGTTTGAACAGATAGAAAGAAATATTGGCGCACAATGGCTTTCACTTGAGCAGATTACTAATCAACTTAATTTGTTTCAAGATGAATCTCAAGACGAATATCTTTTATCGTTAGAATTAGCGGTAAGGATGCACATTGAGGACTATTTGGGGATGCCTATATTTGATGTATCTTATCGAGTATATTATGGAAGTGAAATGTATGGTTCGCCAGTAAGTTTTGACTTGCCGCAAACTTCACTAAATGGAATAACTATTAATTCAGTTAAATATTACAATTTATCAAATGTATTAACTACCATTGCATCAAGCAATTATTATTATGATGCAAGTGGCGATAAAATTGTTTTAAATTCAATGCCAACTGATATTAATACTAATAGAACTTCACCTATTGTTATTGAATATACATTAGCTGAAAGTGATTTAGCACAATACCCAGTTATCAAACAAGCTGGGTTATTGTTATTTACGCATTTATACAATAACAGAAGTGAAACAACAAATGGTGGTTTGCAGACAATTCCTTATGGAGTAGATGCTTTATTAAGACCTTATAAACCTTTGGTGATGTAATGGCGATATCAAGATATGAACAGGTGGATGTTAATACTTTAACATTTGCAACTAACGCTTATGGCGAAGGGGAAACCACAATTACAAAATGGTTTTCTAGTAGACCATTAGTTGGTGAAGTTAAAGCATCAGTTGCTATTTCTGAAAGATATAGAGTTTATCAAGATTTGATTAGTATGAAGTTTAATTACACACCAAATATGCAAACAATTTCTAATAATCAAAATTTATATTCTATAACATATAGGGGTAATGAGTGGCGAATAGCAGATTGTTTAGAAGCTAATGATAGAATGAGTGTAACGCTAATGTGTTATCGTTCTGATCCAACAACAGAGGTTTAAATGGCTACTCAACAAAATGTTAATGATTATGCAAAGGCAATACAAGCGCAGTTGACAAGCATTGCTACCCCAGTGCCAGTCTATGCAAATTTTAATAGAAATTTTGCAACTGAACAAAAATTTATTACTTGGCAATTAAGAGATGTGCATCAACCAGTCTATACTGGTATTTACCAAGATAATAAAGGTATTGATACACCGACATTTCAAATTAGTGTATTTAGTAGTAAAATGCAAGATGGGTTTGAAATAGCGAATACGATATTACAAGCATTACATGGTTATAGCGGGATATTTGGTGGTTTATTTTATATTTCTAAAGCCGATGTTGTTTGGTTATATCATGGATACGATAATGAAATTGCGCTTCATAATATTTTTATGGATTGCACAATTGACATACCAACATAAGATTTTTTTAATTTTTATTAATGTGAGGAAATAATTATGGCACTTCCAAATAAAGTTTTACCTGGTTTTAGTGCAACCCTTTATGCACAACCAGGCGCAACACCAACAGTATTAACTATTGCAGAATTATCAACTTATGCAACTGTAGCAGCAATTGTTGATCCTGCAAATGTATTACCAGTTGAAGCTATCCCTGCTTTTGGTCAAGATGATGCAATGGCTAATTACAGCGTTGCTGGTAGCAGACAATCTGATAAGATTCCAGTTCAAGCTGCACCAACATCAATGACTATCACTGCTGCATGGAATCCTGCTGATACTCAATTGCTTGCAATGAGAGCAGATGCTTACAATGGTACTATTGATAGAACATTTGTTATTGTTGCATCCGATGGAACAGATGAAGTTCTTTATGCGTTTAATGGTCGTGTTGGTCAATTTAGTGTTGATCCTGCACCTGGTGCAGAAGCTAAATGTACTTTTACAGTTCATCCAAGAGGCAATCAATACGGATGGTCAAATAACGCTTAATGAAAAAGGATAAAACATCATGAATATAGGATCACAAAAAGATTTATTAGGTTACCTTGTTATGCAAGCCAATTCAGGACAAAAAAACTGGTTTGGCTTTGCACAACAAAGGCTAACTGGTATTAATCTTGCTCATGAAATTGCAGCCAATCATGCTGATACTATGTCACCTGATGAAGTTGTCGATTATGTTGTTAAATTAAATAACGCTATTTATCAAAAAATTATTAAGGTAGAGTAATGACTGCTACCCGTTTTGTTGTTATTGGACTAAAAGAAACGCTTGAAGTATTTCAGCAACTTCAAAATGAAATTGGTGATAAAGAAGCAAAAAGCAAAGTATTATTGCCTTCTGTAAAAGAAGCAATGAAACCAGTTCTTGCTATGACTAAATCATTAGCACCAAAAGACACTGGAACATTAGTTAATTCATTACACATTACAGGTCGCAGACCAACAAGAAAAGATATGCGATCTAAATATATTAATCCAACTGATTCTGTTTTAGCTTTTGTTCAGACTAAACCTATTCCTAGAAAACTTAAAAAAGAATTTCAAGCAATGGCTCAAGGTTTAAAAGGCAAAGAATACAAACGAGAAAAAAGAAAATTTTATGAAGGAAAAAATGTTGTATCAGATGCACGGGCTATTGCTCAAGAATTTGGAACAGCAAAAATGTCAGCACAACCATTTATGCGAACATCTTTAGAATCACAAGCACAAAGCGTAACAAAAAAATTAGGTGAAATTTTAAAACAAAGAATCGAACAATATAGGAGTAAAAAAACATGAGTAAATTAAAAAAAGCATTAGGTAAAAAATTTGAAGATAATAAATTATCTATAATGACTAGAACATTTGAATTAGGTGGACATACTTTTAAAGTTAGAGTGCCAAGTGTTACAGAAATAGAAAAAATATATGAATATTTTAAAAACCCAAACGAAGAAGATGTTGAAAAAAATTATCAAGATTTAACCAAAAATTTATTAAATATTAAAAATAATAATCCTGATGGTGTAGAATATAAAGATAATGATATTATTGTTGAAGGTCGTTCTATGCGTGAAACGGCTAAAAACAAAACTATTTTGCAATATAGAATTACCGAATATTTTAAATTTTTAATTCCTGAACATGGGGAATCATTAGCTGATTTAGAATATAAAGATATTGAAGATGAATTTCCATTAGCAATTCAGTTAAGTATTGTTGATGGCATTAATGAAGCTATTTCACCTGGATATAAGGAAACGCGCTCAAAGTAATTGGCTCATTAAGAAAGCAAGTCCGAGCATCAATGATTTTTAATGGGCATACACAAGACACAATAGATGCGTTAGATGAAGCAACAATGAACGATATTATGGTCATGTATGCTGATGGTATGGTAGGGAATAAAAATCTAATGGTAACGCTTGGAACACTTACAGCAGGGGTATTTAATTATATTCGTGGAAACAATAGCCAACCATATAGTTTAAAATCTATTCTCGGCACTACCTACAATTACATTTACCAAGAAGCAGATTTATCTGCAAGCGAATCATTATTAGCTTATATGTCGCAAGCGCAAGGGTTTAATTTAGATAAATTTAAAGGTAAATAATTATGGCAATTATTTCAAGATTAGCAGTTATTCTTGGACTAGATACTGGTGAGTTCAATAAAAATTTAGGACTTGCTAAAGAGAAAGTTTCAGGTTTTGCAACTCATGCCAAAATTGCATTAGCTGCTGTTGGTATTTCTTTTACCGCAGTTATCAAAAATGCAATGGATTATGCAGATCAAATTAATGATACCGCAGTAGCCAATGAAGTATCTATTAAATCTGTTTTAGCTTTATCACAAGCATTAAAACAAAATGGTGGTGAAGCAGAAAATTCTTCTAAATTATTATCATCCTTTACAAAAAGTCTTGGTTCAGCAATTGAAGGTTCTGATAAGACTAGAGCTTCCTTTGCAAAATTAGGAATAACACTTAAAGATTTAGGCACATTATCTCAAGAAGAATTAGTCAAAAAAACTCTTAGAGGATTATCACAAGTTGACGATCAAATTAAGAGAAACACATTAGGATTTGAATTATTTGGTAAGGGAATTAAAAATGTAGATTTAGCAAGATTATCAGATGATTTAGATAAATTAACTCCACGCTTTGCAGATAATGAAGCATCAATAGAAAGAGCAGCTTATTTAGTTGGTGAATTAACAGATAGTTGGAAATTATTTTATGTTGAATTTATAGGATTTATTGAACCAGCACTTGATTTTATTACTCAGTCATTAAAAGGATGGTCTTTAATATTTAAAGAGATTAATTCTGCTATTGATAAATTTACTGGAAAAGCAGACGAACTTGGTGAGTACGGAAAAGATTACATGTTTCTTTCCGATAGACCATTATATAATAAAAGAGAATTAGGTTTAGGTGACGAAGAAAAGAAAATACAAAAAGAAATAGAAAAGCAAAATGAAGCATTACAACAACAAATTAGAATTCTTAAATTAGAAGCAGAAACAATAGGAACTGTTAAAACTGAATATCAAAAATATGCTTTAGAATTTCAACCAGGCGGAAAATTTGATCGTGCAAGCGAAGCTGCTAAACAAGAATTGCTTAATGCAGCAATGCTTAAAGATAAAGCTATACGCGATGACATATTTAATACTCAATCTGAATTAGCTGAAATTGCTCAAGAAAGATTAAAACTTGAACAAGAGTTAATTGGAAAATCAGATACTTATAAAGAAAAACAACTGGCTTTATTTGATTTAGCAGTTGAAATAGACAAACTTGGAAAATCAACAACTTTAACTGGCGATCAATTAGAACAATTAGATAAGTTAAAAATAAAAACTATTGAAATACAAGAAGAAACTAAAAGGATGCAAAATACATTTCAAGCTGGATGGTCAACTGCTTTTGAAAACTTTAAAGAAAAAATGAATGATTCATTTGGTGCAGGTGAAATGGCTTTTGAATCTATGACAAGAAGTATGGAAAATGCTTTGGATACATTTGTAGAAACTGGAAAACTAAAATTTGGTGATTTAGCTAAAAGCATTATTGCAGATATAATTAAAATGCAATTAAAGGCGCAAGCATCTTCTATATTTAGTTCATTGTTTCCTTCTGTTGGTAATATATTTGGTGGTGGTGGAACTGGAACTGTAACTGTTGGTGCTATTGGAAGTCCGTATCCAAAATTTGCAGATGGGGGTAATCCACCAGTCAACCAACCTTCTATTGTAGGTGAAAAAGGTCCTGAACTTTTTATTCCACGCACAGCAGGAACAATTATTCCTAACAATCAAATGGGATCAATGATGGGAAGCCAACCACAAATAGTTTATAATGGTCCTTATATTCAAAATATGAGTGCAATTGATACACAATCAGCTACTCAATTTTTAGCAGCAAATAAATCGGCAGTTTGGTCAGCTAATCAATCTGCTCAAAGAAGTTTGCCACAATCGAGGTAATTATGTCACTAAATACTATACTTTCTATATCTGAATCAGTAGGAATAAACGATCAAAAGTTTATTGGTCAAATGTTATCTCGAAACCAAAGACTTTCTACTTCTGAAATTGTAACTGTTCAACCTTTTCAATTTACAATGAAGCCAATGAACTATTTATTGTATTCTCAAAACAGAACTTTATTAAGTCAGTTAAGAGATGCAGATAGATCAGTTGAACAATATTTGAATTTTGGTGCAACTGGATGGGTTAATTACATTGCTTATCAAGGTGACATGGCTACATTTGATATTGGCTTATGTAATTGGCAAGTTGCAAGTGCAAACAAAACTTTAGTCTTAGGTGATTTACCAACAATGAGTGCAACTGATTATATTGTTAAAACTGGTGATTTTTGCCAAGTAGGCAGATATGCTTATATTGCAACAGCAGATGTTCAAAGAGGTTCAGGTTCAACAGTTAATATTCCAGTTCATCGTAATTTAATAACTAATCTTGCTACTCCAGTTCAATGTGTAATAGGTCAATATGGTACGACTATTTCATTAAGTGGTGGAACTTACACTGGAGTTACATTTCCAGTTTTATTAAAAGAATATCCAACCTACACATTAGTGCCAATGACTAATGATTCTTTTCTTGCTTGGAATGGTAACTTTGTAGCATTTGAGGATGTATTGTGAACATAATTCCTGAAGTCGATACCAATAGTATAAGATTAGTTGATTTTGTTAGAGTAACTACTACTGCAACTATTTCTGTTACTTCTATTAATATTGGAACTGAATATACAATTGTTTTTGTAGGCAATACTGATTTTACATTAATAGGTGCTTCATCCAATACTGTTGGTGTAGTATTTACTGCAACTGGAGTAGGTGAAGGAACAGGCACAGTCTTTGGTAATGTTGTTTATCGTTTAGCTACTACTCCAAGTCCATTAACAATTCCAGCAATTGATTCAGAACCTTTTGATGCGCTTGGCGGACTTGTTAAAATTAATGATGTAACTCGTGATATTAAATCAACAGCAAATGAAACAACAGTTACTTTAGTTGGAATTGATACTGCGTTACTTGGCTGGGTTCTTGGTCAAGGCATTAAAGGATCATTAATAGAAATGTGGCATGGATTTTTTGATAGCAATGGTGCATTAATAACAACTGGCGGAACTGGTGGCTTATACAAATTCTTTACTGGCTATGTTAATTCATTTGCTATATCAGAACAATGGATGGAAGAAATCCGTGAATTTGTTGGAGTGATTACTGTATCAGCTTCAAGCATACAAATTATTTTACAAAATAGAACCGCAGGAAGATATACTAATGACAATTCTTGGACATATTGGAATCCAAATGATACATCAATGAATAGAGTTTCATTTATTGAAACCATTAATTATTACTTTGGAAAGGATGCGCCTGCTAATTCTTAAATATGACAATACAATACAGGGTAACAAATGTTAAAGAATGTTTTGATGATGTTTTTAAATTATTAAAAGATCATTATGATGAAGTTGAAACAATAAAAGACTTTCAATTAAACCCTGACTATCATGTTTATTTTGAAGCAGATAAAAAGAAATTAGTTAAAGTTATTTTATGTGAAGATGATGGGGTGTTAGTTGGCTACATTGTTTTTTTTGTTGGACCTAATCTTCACTATAGACACTCTTTAATAGCAACTGAAGATATTTATTATCTTAAACCTGAATATCGTAAAGGAAGAACAGGAATAAAAATGTTTCAATTTGCAGAAGAATATTTAAAGTCTATTGGTATTAACATGATTAGATATAGCACAAAAACGCATTTAGATAATTCAAGACTGTTTGAATATCTTGGATGTAATTTTATAGAAAAAATATTTATTAAAAGGATTCAATAATGGGTGGTGCAATAGTAGCCGCAATAGCAGGTCAAGCATTTGCCGCAACTTTTGCAGGAACAGTAATGGCTTTTGCTATTAATATGGTCGCATCCACAATTATATCTAAACTTTTTGCGCCTGATGCACCTAGTCAAACCAATGCAACTCCCGAACCCAATCCAGGCAACAGACAACAACTTCCGCCTGCTGGCGATAATAAACTTCCTGTAATTTATGGCACTGCTTACACAGGCGGTATCATGACTGATTTATCTATCTCAACAAATAATCAAGATTTATATTATGTTTTTTCATTATGTGAAGTAACTAATACTGAAACGGGCGGAACACCTGACTCTATATCTTTTGGCAATGTTTATTGGGGTGGGAAAAGATGTATTTTTGGTGCTAATGGAAAAGTAACTGGTTTATTAGATGAAAGTCTTTATGATCCAGGTGATCCAACCGCAGGAGTACAAGATATTTCAGGTTACATGGATATTTATTTATATAGTAATGGTTCTTCTAGCGGATGGAATACTGGATCATCTGCCATAGGAATAATGAGCGCAACAAATTTATTGTATAAATGGAATGGATATAAATTAATGACCAATACAGCTTTTGCTATTGTTCATATTAAATACAGCCAAAGTCGAGGAATAACTGGATTACAACAAACACGCTTTCAAGTTATTAATTCAAGAACTCAGCCAGGCGATTGTTTTTTAGATTATTTTTCAAGCACACGCTATGGTGCTGCAATTCCTTTATCACAAATTGACACAGCTTCACTTACTGCATTAAATACATATTGTTCAGGTAATTTTACTTACACAACTTATACAGGTGGAACTGGAACAATTCCAAGATTTACATTTAATGGTTTATTAGATACTAATAGAAAAATAATGCAAAACATACAATCCATGAGTGATTGTTGTGATTGTTTAGTTAAATATAATGAAATAGTAGGTGAGTGGGCAATTGTTGTTCAATCGCCTGATGATGTTCCAGTTATGGATTTAAACGATTCTAATATTATTTCTTCTATTACAGTTTCACCTATTGATTTATCAAATTCATTTAATGTCATTGAAGTTAAATTTCCTGATGGTTCTGAAAAAGATACATTTAATTCTTCTACATTTGATTTAGCAACTTTAGCACCTGAATTATTATTTCCTAATGAACCAGTTAATAAACAATCTGTTTCTTTATATTTAACAAATGATAATGTAACTGCACAATTTTTAGCTAATCGAATGTTGAAATCAGCGCGAGAAGATTTGCAATTAACATTTGATATTAATTATCAAGGACTTCAATTAGAAGCTGGCGATATTGTAACTGTTACCAATACTAATTATGGATGGGATGAAAAATTATTCAGAATTATGAAAGTAACAGAAAAATTTAATGAATCAGGACAAGTAAGTGCAACATTAAATTTATCTGAATATAACCCTGATGTTTATGCAGATGTTGATATTACTCAATTTACCCCTGCACCAAATACAGGTATTGGAACTCCAACAGCTTTTGGTAATATTCCTATTCCTATTATTTTAAATCAATATCCATCAATTACTAACCCTGCTTTTGATGTGCAAATAACATCATCAAGTGCTGGCATAACTCAGTATGCAGAACTTTGGTATTCAGCTTATGAATTTCCAACAGAATCTCAATTATTTTTAGCAGCAGTTTCAGAAATACAATCTAATGGTGATCCTTATGATGTTAATACTACATTACCACCAATACAATTATTTAATATTCCTGCGGGTAATTGGTATTTCTTTAGCAAAATGGTTAATGCTTTAGCTGAAAGTAATTATTCAGATGCTTCATTATTATTTAGATGGCGACCAACTACATTTCAATTTTCTGATCGTTACATTGCTGTTGCTTATGCAGATGATGTTAATGGAACTGGATTCTCACTTAGTCCAAGAAACAAAAGTTATTTTGGATTATTAAATCAAACAGGAACAAGTCCATCATTAGATGCCAATGATTACAATTGGTATATTGCTGATCCTAATTTTGGCACAAATATATATTTAGCATATGCAAATAGAACTGGAAGAAAATTTAGCTTTGATACTGATTTTGCTGTATTAGCAGGCGGTGGTGGTGCATTTGTTCCTGCAACAGCAAGTAAGTTTGATCCTAGAGTATGGTCAGCATTAGAAGATGGAATTAATTATATTGATTTAGATCAAGCTACTGGACAAGTATTAATTACAGGTTCAACAACAGTTGGAACAGGTGAAATTGCTGTAACTAATAATCCTGATGGTCGAGTAATTGCTTCACTTGCTCAATTTTTAGATTTTGGTGGATCGCCTACATTTACGGGTTCTGCTGCAACTTTAACCATTGATATTTATGGTCGAGTGCTTGGGTTTACATCACCTGATGAATTTTATTACACAAGTAATAATTATGTAGCAACTGCTGGGCAAACTGTATTTACTCCAGTTGCAAGGCAGGCAGGTTATATTAATGGTCAAGATTTAATATTACAAAATGGATTACTATTATCTACTTCTGAATATACAGAAACAACAACAACTGTCACTTTAAATACTGGAGCAAATGCAGGCGATCAAATTTCTATTATTTCAATGCGAGCAGTATCAACAGGAACTTATTATGAGTTTCTTCATGTATATGTTGATTCAGTTGCAAGCAATGTAGTGACATGGGCATTAGGTGAAATGCCATTTCAATATATTAATATTGGTGACATTATTACTTTTGATAACACAGGAACTCCAACTCAATATACTGTAACTGGAGTTGATTATGCAAATAGACAAATTACAGTTGATATATCAATAACAGCTTCTAATGGCGATTCAATTTATCGTTATAGAGCAGCAGGATCATCTTATCCATGCTTTAGTCGTTATGAAACTGATTTAACAGCAGCAACATCTTATACACCTACCTTATGGGATATTAGTAGTGGATATGAATTTTTATTTTTAAATGGAACTGTGGTGAATGAATTGGATTATGATATATCAAGTGGTTCAATTACTAACTTTCCAAATACAACAACAGGTAAATTAACTGTTATTCAATTTAGTGAAAATAATTTAACAACTCCAACTGGAACTCCAGTGAATACTGTAAGATATACTGTTAATGGACAGGCATTGTATTCATTTGTTTATATTGCAGATGCTTTTGATTTATTTGCTAATGGTGTTTACAACATACAAGGAACAGATTATACTACGGGAACAAACACATATAGTTTTACAATTACACCTAACAATAGCACAACAGTTTTAGTTCAACAAACATTTGCTAGAGCAGGTGCAGCATAAGGGGAAAAAATGACACAAGCATTTAATTTAAGTCAATTAGCTAATAAAGTTAATACATCAGGGCAGCTTGATATAGCAACTGGTGTTACTGGAACACTATCTAAATCTAATGGCGGTACAGGTCAAACATCATATACTGATGGGCAACTTCTTATTGGTAACACTACTGGCAATACATTAACTAAAGCTACACTAACTGCTGGCTCAGGTATAGCAGTTACTAATGGTGCAGGTTCAATTACTATCGCTTCTACTGGCGGTGGTGGTTTTACTAATATGCAAGTCTTTACCTCATCAGGCACTTGGACTAATCCTGGTACTGTAACTAGAGTAAAAGTTACTGTTATTGGTGGCGGTGGCGGTGGGGGTGTTTCGTCAAATCCCTTTAATTGGGTTTCAGGTGGTGCAGGTGGTGGAACAGCTATTGAAACTCTTACAATTCCAACAGCACCAGTATCAATAACAGTTGGTGGCGGTGGTGCTGCTATGGTATTCCCAAAACCATCAGCAGCAAATTTTGCAGCTTCAGGTGGTACATCTTCTTTTGGCGCATTTTGTTCTGCTACTGGTGGTGCAGGCGGACTAGGTGGTGGTGCAGTAAATCCTGTTCCGTCACCTTCACAACCTTCATATTATTATCAAGCCGATGGTGGAGTTGGAACAGGCGCAACAATTAATATTAATGGTGAACCCACTATAACAATAGGGTATCAAACATCAGGGGCAGCTAGTTTGGGCGGTAGGGTTAGTTGGTTTAGTTTTCCTGGCTCTGGACCGACGAACCCACGGACACCAGTACTTTGGTCTGATGCAGTAGTATATGGTGCGGGTGGTGGATGTACAAGTTCACCCAATACCTCACCCTCTCAATACCGAGGTGGTAATGGCATGAGTGGTGTTGTTATTGTAGAATATTAAGGGTAATTTATGAAAGCATTAATTAGTTCAACAGAAATTTTTAATTTACAATGGGTATCATCGTGGAAAGAAGTTGAACCACCAACTGATCCAATTTCCTATGAACCCGATACAATTTCAACCATTGAAAATGCTATGCGTGTTGCAGAAGTAGTTGCAGATGATGCTACTTTTGAAGTATATGATACATTATTTTGGGTGGACTGTTCTGATGATTGTGTTGCAGATGGGTGGTATTATAAAGATGGAACTTGCTACATAAAACCAAAGGATGCACCTGAACCAAGTTAAATAAAAAACAATAAGAAAGGATAATATATGAATACTGTTGAACAATTTCAACAAAAAAAATATGTTCACCTCAAAGATTTTTTAGATGAACAAAATTGTGGAGAATTAACACAAATACTTAAACAAGCAGTTCAAGATGGTTTAACAGAAAAAGATATTCAATGCCCAAAGTCACAAGCTGTGCATGGGCATCCTACATTTGACAAGTTATTAGAAGATTTATTACCTCACTTTGAAACGGCAAGTGGATTAAAACTATTACCTACTTACTCATACGCTAGGCTATATGCTCCAGGTGAGGAATTAGTTAAGCATACTGATCGACCAGCTTGTGAGATTAGTGCAACAATTACTTTAGGTTTTGAAGGAAATGTTTGGTCTATCTACATGGATGGTAATAAAGTAGATATGAAAGTAGGCGATGCTGTTTTATATCGTGGACAAGAAGTAGAGCATTGGCGAGAAAAATATACAGAAGGACAATGGCAAGCACAAGTTTTTTTACATTATGTAGATGCAAACGGAATACATAAAAATGAAAAATATGATGGTCGTGAATCACTTGGCAAACCTAAATCACATCAACAAACTCTGCGTGTATTAACAGATTGTGCTGTATTTGAAGGGCATTTAACCAAATCATTTTGTCAGAATATTATTGCCGAATACAGCAAAGAAGAACATGACAAACTTGATCCTTTTATTGGTAACCATAAAGGCACAATTAATAAAGAGATACGAGATGTTAAGCGATTTATGTTGCCACAAAATAAAGGCATAGGTGGTGTGCTTACATCCACAGCGTTAAATGCTAATTATTATTGGTGGAAATATAACATTACGCACAGCAATCAAACAGAATTTTTAATGTATGAACCTAATTGTCATTATACCCAACATGTTGATACATTTCATGCTCATAGTGATGAAACTAGAAAACTTACAGTATTAGCTTTTTTAAATGATGATTTTGAGGGTGGGAAATTTTTTCTCAATTCCAATGGTAACTTGTATTACCCACCTCAGGAAAAAGGAACTGTGTTAGTATTTCCTGCATACATGATACACGGAGTAGAACCAGTAACAAAAGGGGTTAGATATTCTGTGGTGACATGGATGGTAGGACCTTATTTTAAATAATATATAGACATTTTAAATAAATTATATGCTATAATTTTTTAAACTTATAAGACAAGACCGCATTGCGTGGAGTTCCATGAGTGCGTTATTAACCTTGTAAGGAAAAAGAATGGCTATCTTTAATAAAAATACACTCCAACAAGTGAGTGGCTTTGATAATGAAATCATTGCAGGTGAACTTGTATATAATCAAAAAACCTTTTGGAATCTTAATTTTACTTCCGATTCAACTCCAGTAGATTTAACTGGTGTTACTATTGATGCACAAATAATTCGTAGGCAACTATCTAACATACGCGACAGTCGTTATGGTTTAACATTTGATATTGCTGATTACACTCCAACTCCAACTCCAGTCAATTTATCAGTTACTAATAGAAATGATACTAATGGTTCATTTACGCTTGTAATTGATGAATCTGCTTGGGATGTTATTAGCAGCGATCCACAATTAGATATTAATGCTGAAAACTGCGTTGGATTTAGTGGAAGAATAAAACTTTCATTTCCTGTAACTGGTTCTTCACCTGCTGAAGATCAAATAATATTTTTATTGTTTTTGGTGAGGTCAGATGGAGTAGTAAACTAATGGAAGTTAAATTATCAAATAATAACAATATAGATATTTCTGTTAATCCTCAATCTAATATTGATTTAACTGTTGAGCCTAGAGCAACGCAAACAATTAGTATTAATCGAGGATTAGTTGGTCCAGCAGGACCAAACACAATAGGCGGTTATCCAATAAGTGTATCTTCACCAAATAATTATGATGCACTCATGTTTAATTTAGGATCATGGACAAACATACCACAAACAGAAATTTCTGATGGTGGTAATTTTTAATTAAGGGGAAATAAATGGCAAATACAATACGAATTAAAAGAAGAACTAGCGGTGGTAGTGGCGCGCCTACTTCCCTAGAAAATGCAGAATTAGCGTTTAATGAAGTCAGTGAGGTTCTTTATTATGGACAAGGTACTGGTGGCGCAGGTGGAAGTGCTACAAGCATTATTCCAATTGCTGGAACGGGTGCATTTGTAGATTTAACATCAACTCAAACTATTACTGGTACTAAAACCTTTAGCAATACTATTAATGGTTCAGTATCAGGAAGTTCTGGTTCAACAGATTCTTTAACAACTGGCAGAACAATATCTATTACTGGTGACATTGCTTACACTTCAGGTGCATTTGATGGAACAGCTAATGTGACTGGAACTGGAACATTAGCTACAGTTAATAGCAATGTTGGCACATATACAAAAATTACTATTAATGGTAAAGGTTTAGCAACAGCAGGCGAACAAGCAAGTTTAAGTGATTTATCTGCTCCAACAGCAAACTTTGATTTTGGTGCTTTTAAAATTACAAACCTTGCTGATCCAACAAGCGATCAAGATGCCGCAACTAAATACTATGTTGATTCTGTTGCTCAAGGACTTGATCCTAAAGCATCAGCAAAAGCTGCTTCAACAGCTAACATTGCAACATTATCAGGTTTATTAACTATTGATGGTGTTACATTATCAGCAAACGATAGAGTTTTAGTTAAAAACCAAACTGCTGCTGAAGAAAATGGTATTTATGTTGCTTCTGCTACTGCTTGGGCTAGATCATCTGATGCAGATACATGGGATGAATTAGTATCCGCATTTATATTTGTTGAAGAAGGTTCAACTCAAGCTGATTCAGGTTGGGTATGTACAGTTAATGCAGGTGGAACATTAGGTGTTACTGATGTAACCTGGGTACAATTTAGTGGTGCTGGCACATACACTGCTGGAACAGGTTTAACATTAACTGGCAATGAATTTAGTATTACTAATACAACTGTTACCGCAGGTGCTTATGGTGCTGCAAGTAAAACATTAACTGCTACTGTAAATGCTCAAGGTCAATTAACAGCGTTAGCTGATACAGATATTGCAATTGCTAATACTCAAGTTTCAGGTCTTGGCACAATGTCAACTCAAGATGCAAACAATGTTAATATTAGTGGTGGTTCAGTTACTAATTTAACAACATTTGATGGCATCACTATTGATGGTGGTACATTTTAATTAACTAATAATAATTTCCTGCTATATAGCAAAAAGGAAGCCAAATGGCAAATACAATTAAAGTCAAGAGATCAGCAGTTGCAGCTAAAGTTCCAACGACTACTGATCTCGAATTAGGTGAAATAGCTGTTAATACTTATGACGGCAAAATGTATATTAAAAAAGATGATGGAACTGAATCCGTTGTTCAAATAGGTGGTGGCGGTGCTGGAAGTGGTGATGTAGTAGGACCAGGTTCTGCAACTGATAATGCAATCACTAGATTTGATGGCACAACTGGTAAATTAATACAAGATTCAGGCATTACAATAGACGATAATAATAATTCTTCAGGAACTTTATCTCAAACTTTTGCTGATGGAACTGCTGTTACTGTTGCCGCAGGTAAGATGTGGTATAACGATACAACAGGTTCTTGGAATCTTGGCATGGGTGGCGGCAATGTTACTCAACAAGTTGGTGAAGAACTTTATCGTTATGGCAAGGCTTCAAGCGCTATTACAGAATCACCATTACAATTAGTTTATAAAACTGGTGTTGTTGGCGCTTCAGGTGAAATTACTTTTGCGCCAGCAGTTTCAGGCATTACAGATTACGACCAAATTATTGGATGCGCTACTGAAGATATTGCATTAAATAGTTGGGGCAGAGTTACTACTTATGGAGTAGTTCGTAACATTACAACTAACGGAACTGCTTATGGTGAAACTTGGGCAGACAACGATGACATTTATTACAATCCAGCCACAGGTGGATTAACTAAAACAGAACCAGTTGCACCAAATATAAAATTATTTGTTGGAACTGTTATTAATGCAGCAGCAGGTGGCGCAGGTTCATTTATTGTTAAATTAGGTGTAGGTCTTAATTTAAGTGATATTGGTAATGTTGAAGTAACAAGTCCTACTGGCGGTCAATTATTAAGCTACAATCAAACAGGTGGTTATTGGTCAAATATTAATTTAACTGATGGAACTGCTATTAGCATCACCGAAACAACAGGTGGTGCAATCACTATTGATAATACAGGTGTTACATCATTAACTGGCACAGCTAGTGAAATTGATGTATCAGCTTCAACTGGTGCAGTTACTTTATCTTTACCAGCTACAATTAACGCAAATACAACTGGCAATGCGGCAACTGCTACTCAATGGGCAACAGGAAGAACAATAACTTTAACAGGGGATGTCACAGGTACATCAGGTTCTTTTGATGGTTCAGGTAATTTAAGTTTTGCTACAACAATTGCAGCAAATTCAGTAGCCCTTGGAACAGATACAACAGGTAATTATGTTGCTTCTATTACTAACGGATCATACTTAACAGGTGGAAATGGTGGTTCTGAAGGGGCTGCTTTAACTCTTGCAGTTGATGCTACTAATGCTAATACGGCTTCTAAAGTTGTTGCTCGTGATGCTTCAGGAAACTTTAGTGCAGGAACAATTACAGCATCTTTAACAGGTAATGCTTCTACTGCAACTACATTACAAACAGCAAGAACAATTAATAGTGTTTCATTTAATGGTAGCGCAAATATTGTTGTTGAACCTTATGTTGAAGATGATGAAGCAACAGCAGCTACAAGACTTTTAACATTTGTTGATAATTCAACTGCTGGTTATAAGCGACTTAATGAAGATTCCAGTTTAACTTATAACCCAAGTACAAACACATTAACTGCGGGTACATTTTCAGGTGCTTTAACAGGTAATGTAACAGGTAATGTATCAGGTTCATCTGGTTCATGTACTGGTAATGCAGCAACAGCTACATTAGCGGCAGATTCAACATTAGCAGGTGGATTAGCAATAAATACAACTGGAACGAATAATGTAGCTAATCAAATAGTGCGTACTCAAGCAAATGGTTATGCAAATTTTGGTTGGATTAACACAATATCAGGAACAGCATCAGGTGCGCCAGTTAGAATTTATTGTTCACAAGATGCTTATATAAGATATTATACACCTGCTCAATTAGCACCATATTTAACAGCAGGGGATGTTTCTGCTGGTGTAGTAGCAGGAAAAATGATTTACGATACATTTACTGCAACTGCTGCACAAACTACATTTACACCTTCACAAACTTATAATGCAAATAAAATAGAAGTTTATGTAAATGGTGTTAAAATGCGTAATGGATCAGATGTAACTGTAACAAGTGGAACTAGCGTTGTTTTTGCTAGTGGACTAACTGTAGGGGATTTAGTTGATTTGGTATATCCATTATGATGACATTAGAACCCGAAAACTTTGATGATCTAATCGGCAGAACTATTGTTGATATTATAACAATAGACAACAACTTTCAAATTACATTAAACGATGGGACAATTACCACCATTTTTAGTGATGGTAATATGTATTTAGCAACTAAACAAGCACAACTAAATTAATCATGGAAAATCAAGAAATAGTAAATATTCTTATTGGTATTGGTCTATCTGTTTGCGGATGGTTTGTTCGACAAATGTGGGATGCAGTACAAACTTTAAAAAACGATTTGCAAAAATTAGAAATTGAATTGCCAACTAAATATGTAAGAAAACATGATTTAGATCAAAGGCTAGATCGAATTGATGATATGCTAGACAAATTATTTGAGAGGTTGGATAAGAAAGTCGATAAGTAAATTTTATAGGACAAAATATGGTAGCTAAAATATTAAGCGATGATGAATTTATTAAATTATGGAAACAATATAAATCCCCTTTAAAAATATCAGTCTATGGCGGAATAAATATCCGCTCAGTTTATGAGCGTAGAAGACACATCGAAATCAAATACGGATTAGAATTAAATGTAGATGAATCTAATACAGTTATAGAAAAACATTCATCCAGGATAGTTGTTCCAATAGAAAATGGAACAGTCATTGTGTTCTCAGATGCCCATTTTTGGGATAATGAACCATCCACTGCCTACAAAGCACTTATTAAACTTATCGAAGAACTTAAACCTCAGTTGGTGGTATGTAATGGGGATGCTTTTGATGGCGCAAGTATATCTCGACATGGCAGAATAGGATTTTTAGAAAATAGACCAACTGTAATTCAAGAACTTGATGCGTGTAAAGAAATGCTTGGCTTTATTGCAGAAACAGCTAAGAAAAATAAAAACAAAGTTCAGTTGACCTGGACATTAGGTAATCACGATTCTAGGTTTGAAACACTATTAGCGGCACAAGCACCCCAATATGAATTTGTTGATGGCTTTCATTTAAAAGATCATTTCCCTGAATGGAAACCTTGTTGGGCAACTTGGATTAATAATGATGTATGTATTAAGCATCGTTGGAAGGGTGGTGTTCATGCTACGCACAATAACACTTTAGGATCGGGTGTTAGTATGGTTACTGGGCATTTACATTCTCTTAAAATTAATCCTTATACTGATTACAATGGCACACGCTATGGAGTTGATACTGGAACTCTAGCTGATATTGATGGCGATCAATTTTTAAATTACACAGAAGATGGTCCTAAAAATTGGCGATCAGGATTTGCAGTATTATCTTTCTATAAAAATAAATTATTACCACCTGAATTAGTTGAAGTCATATCCGATACTGAAGTTGTTTTTAGAGGAAAAGTTTACAATCTATAAAAAAGGGGAACTAAATCCCCTTCTTTGGTGCTTTTAAAATATTATCTCTTTTAAACGATTCAAGCTGTTTCCTAGCTACCGCATCGAATAGATAATAAGTTGTAATACATGTAATACAAATTACTTGTTCATTACATACATTGTTACTTCAAAACCGAAACGCATTTCAGTAGCAGCAGGTTTAGTCCACATAATATTGTCCTTTAAAAATTCCAGCAAAATTGCTATTTAATTATTATCTATAAACCTAATAGAAGTAACATCAGTAATATCATGAAACAAACCTAAAAATTAATGTCATCTTCTAAGTCAGCAAAACTTTGACCTGATTTCGATTGATTGGGTTTATAACTTTCCTTTGGTAATGGTTCGCGCATCTGTAACCATCCATCAAAATTAACTGGAAGTGATTCAATTTTTAGTGCTTTGCCACCGCTTTTTGTATCCATTGCTACACCACAGCGAATCCATTTTACTTTTTCTTCACCATCTTTATTAGTATAAGTTTCACCTTTAGCGATTAAATCATGTGTTATTGCCATTTTTAATTTCCTTTAGTTTTAAAATTGTAGTTGTTATTTCGTCATTAAAAGCTATCACAGCTTCTTCTGCCATTTTAATAAATTCATCGTCACGAGGAATCTTAATTACAAACAGTTGTAAGTCTATATCTAAGTCAGGATCAAAAGAAACTAGATCAACCCACTTTCGTTCTGGCATACAAGCCATTTGCCATTGCGTTTGAGCATAATACTTTTGGCGCAATTCTCTACCATCATCCAAAAAGGATGCGATATGGTTCGAAGGATTAGGCACTTTTAGTTCTAATAATCCATCATCACCAATTATTCCATCAGGCGAACATCCAGTTTGAGAAATATAAGGATGATCGACAAAAGCTATTTGATCTACAAAAACATTAAATTTGACCTCATAGGATGCCCTTGCAAGCGGTTCTAGCGCATTTCCGCGTTCCATTGAGGCATTGGTATACCCTTCAACATATTTATGCGTTAAACGCTCTCGTATGAGGTCATTTTTATATTTAATTCGAGTTAAACTTTCACCACCTTTACGACCAACTGCTAAAACATGGTTCAAATTTGAAGCGGTAATTTTTCCTAAGCGTAATTCATGCCAGGCATCTGATCCCTGAACAATGTCTTTTACATCCATATAGGCTTCCTTTTGTAATCAGGATGAAAAATATATTTGTTGCCCATTTTTCTTTTAATTTCTTGGATTTTTGTTTGCATTGTTTCATATTTCATTAAATCGTCTGATGTAAATTTAAGACCTTCATAAACTGAGTTAATAATTAAATCCATATTATTC
>Ga0208644_1000867_pt1 | contig 26892 bp, 22 predicted proteins | sample VirMetDEL_Nov_18_FD_184517 | JGI IMG/M metagenome (GOLD analysis project Ga0208644, IMG submission 184517) | Aqueous microbial communities from the Delaware River and Bay under freshwater to marine salinity gradient to study organic matter... | ecosystem: Environmental > Aquatic > Marine >...
CACCCCGTCTGGGATGTCCCAAGAATCTAGAATAAAAACTTCTCGATTCATAAATCCTTGATCATGGTGAGAAGTTCTTAGTCTTGTAAGTAATTTACCACAAACCTCATCCCAATCACTAAGTAAAAGAAAAGTTGCTTGCCTTTGGGGGACGTTCAATGTCTCCAAAATATCTTCTAATTGAGTGTGACGATTTAAGAAAGATAGCTTAAAATTGTACATTTCAGTTCTTGGAATCAGTAGCGTCTTGAGTGGTATCTGTTTTATTAGGTTCTATGGGATCAGTCACTTCTACTGGTGCGGCGGGATCTACTTGATCCTTCTCCTCTTGTGACAGTGGCTGCTCTCCGACTGCGTCAACAGCGGTTCCATAAAGCTCACTTTCAAGTTTTTCAACATCTACTCCAGCTTGACGAAGTTGCTCTCTAACAGTCTCATCCTTTAGAGAAGTCTTAGCCATTTCAGCTAGTTGTTGATTAAGTGCGCCAACTCCATTAAAAAAAACTTGCTTGTAAAAAGTGTCCTCGTCAAGTTGAGGTGGCTTAACTTGATTGGTCCAATTTTTTAATGCTTGTGCTTCATCTTGATTGAATTTTATTGTTACTTTCATACGTCCTCTATATTTATAATCTACTTTAGCTTCTGCTTTACCACTATTTAAATAAAGCTTCTCGCCCATGTTGTCTATGATAGTACACCGGAGACATTTATGAAAGACAATTTTGATTTTTCTGCTCTAAAAAAGAAGAAGCGTAAGAACAGTCGTACAAAGGGTAACACTTTTGAAAGAAAAGTTTGTGGGATCTTAAACGAGCACTTCAATACTACAGATTTTAACAGGTCTCCGGGGTCAGGAGCGTTTGCTAACACGCACAAATTACCAGATCACTTAAAAGTTTACGGGGACCTTCTAACCCCTCTCAATTTTAAATATATTATTGAATGTAAGAAAGGTTATAATAAAGAAGGATTAGGAAGTTTATTTAATAAGAAATCAGATGTTTACAATTTTATCAAACAAGCATCAGATGATGCAAGAAAAATCCAGAAAAAATGGATAGTAATATTTCAGCAAGACAGAAAAGATACACTTGCTATATTACCTCATAATGATATCTTATCTATTTCCGCTGGAATAAAGTATCACTTTGTAATGTTTGGTGATGATATGGAGGGATGGAATGTTATTATGAAGTTAGAAGACTTACTTAAGTTAACTACTTACGAATTTTGGATCGGCGGGAAGAGCCTTTAGTGTCTGATCCTTGAACATCATAAACGGTACGTCTATGAGACAAAGCACTCATTCCAGCTTTATTAACAACACCAACAGTTTCTCCACCACTTTTTGAATTACCTGTAAACTTAGTTGTAATAGTTAAGCTTGCATCTTGCGTTGGAGCATCAGGGTCACTTCTACTAGCTTCTTTTTCAGTAGAAATTCTTATTCCATCTGCTGTTACAAAAATTTTATGATCTTCGTTAGCTCCTTTTGTTCTTGCCATTCCTATAATTGCCTGAGCAAAATGTTCTAGTATACCATTATGAGAAGCAACACCAACGGTTCTTGACCCATAATTAGTATGTGATATAGGCAGATCATCTATAGATACTCCGAGTTTACTAAACATAGTAGCAGCTAAAACTTCTGCTTCTTCCATATTACCACTTCTAATTTTTCTAGCACTAGCTTCATTCATTAAGAAATTTAAAGCTTTTTGAACACATTGAGTTGCATACTCTGGATTTTCTTCATACTTTGAAGGATTATCAATATCCTTTAGAATATCTCTAAGTCTTCCATACTCTACATCTGTATCATCTTCGGAAGTAAGTCTACTAAAAGTTTCTTCGTCGGTTGGAATTCCTAGTTCAGAACAAGCTTTTTTTAGCATCCCTGCAACCATTGTTAATTTTTGACCAGTAACTTCTTTACCTCCAATTGTTCTAGTTATTTTTTCGGCAGTGTCATTTCCTATCTCTACTAATCTAGCACTTCTTCTATTGGATTCTTTTAAAGCCTTTACGATTCTTCTATTTATGTCAGCTTCATTTGCGGTAGTACCTTCTGGGGTAAATAGCTTACCCAGCCTAGATCTTACAGACCCTAGACGATCTTCAAATTCTTTTTGTGTTAGAGGTACTGCATTTAATTTTTCTGTTACAAATTTATTGTATTCTTCCATAGCCAGTTTTGCTTCCGGGGAATCAAAACCTTTTTCTAAAGCAGTTATCATAAAATTTGTTTCTATAGTATGATGTTGAGATTTGATGGTAGCTAGTTTAGTATTTCCATCGGAATCTAAAGAGTTCTTTATAGAATCTTCCAGCATATAGATTTTAGTTTCTCCATTTGATTTAGCTTTATTAATCAAATAATCTAAATCAAAACCTCCTCTATCTTCTGGTATTAACCTTTTTAACTCTTCTACATCGTTTATATCAATTTCCTGCAATTTCATTCCTAGAAAGTCTGCTGCTTCCTTTGCCTTGTTTTCATCTGCATAAAAATATCTAATGTCCTGTCTTCTACCTCCACCTTTTACTTTACCTCCTACACCAACTGCATGGTCTGCATTTGCCAGTGCTTTATTAAAGTCTGCAGAGTAGAACATAACCATACCAGCTACTTTATTACATAATTTAACAAACAGATTTTTTGTTTCTTCTTTTTTTTCTTTCTCAGTTAATTTTTCAAGTTGTTTTAATTGGTCTTTATATTGATCTCCTAATATAGGAGTAAGCTCTGCTATTGCTTGAGAGATACCCTCAATATACTCAGCAGATCCTAAAGCTGCTTGTTGGTCTACGGCTAAGTTTGCTAACTCTCTAACATTTACAACAAGTGTTTTAACTCTTTCAGAAAATTCATTGTCTAATTGTTTTATTTTTTCTCCTAAGTTAGCACATCTTTGTGCAAGTATTTTTCTATAATTTTCGTCTTTACATTTTTCTAAATCATCTCTAGCATTATTTAACTGAACCCTTGCTACAGTTAATTGTTCTAATATATTACCGAAGACTCCTGAATAAGCATTTGAATATGTTTCTACATCTAGTGCTTTTAATTCTTGCTTTGAGTCTTTAAATTTTTCTATAGCAAGACCTTCAAAGACTGCTCTGGATATTCCAGCATAAGGTAAAGATATGGCTAGTGATTTATCCTCAGAATAAATTAATATTCTATATCTTCCATTTGTGGTAGGGCTTTTTACTATTTTGACGCTATCTTTATATTTTTGTCTATCACTAGCTGTCATTTTATCACTTGATAATAATTTTGATAAATGATCAAATACCTGACTGACCATTCTAGCTCGTTCTTCGTCACTAGCTTCTACATATGTTCCATCAGCGAGTCTTGTTCTTTGTACAGACGCATCCAATATTTTTCTTCTTAAAGAATATTGACCATCTCCAAGGAATCTTTCTATAAATTTTTCAATCCCATCTGACATTAACCTAATATAGGATTCATCTGTGTTAGTTAAAGCTTTATTTTTTCTTTCTTCCATAACTTTTTTAATTAATCTTTTCGCTCTAGCTAACAATCCTCCGTCTGAGTTATGAGCTTTTCCTAAATCATCTACTACCCTATTTGCCTCAGTAATAAATAAGCTAACTGGTTGTTGAATAGTAGGATCTATGGCAGCTTCTTGTTCTTCGGGTTTCTCTTGAGGTGTATCCCCACTCCCATCTCCTTCTGATTTCCATACCCACAAAGTTTTGTTGTTACCTAAATCAACTTTTTGTGGTTTATGGATATTAGGTCCGGGAACTACTTGATTAACAATTTCTGGATTTGCTAAAAGATAATTCTGAAGTTCAGCACTTTTATAGCTTTGTAAACCTTTTATGGTGAATGGAAGTTTATACGATTTTTGATCTGGTAGTTTTCCTTGTGCAGAGTAATTAAATACTGGGGGACCAGTGTTTTCTTTATTAGGATCCTCAGCCTCCAAAATGGTAGCTTCAAATATACGAAGGTTTCTTTTTGAGTGCTTGCTAAACCATTCCAGTATTTCAACAAAGTAAGACATACATTATTATAGCTATAAAAAAACAAGCCTACCTTAGATAGATAGGCTTGTTTAAGGTTAATTAGTTGGTATTAATCAGGTGCTGGGGAATATACCTGCAACAAGATCAACAGAAGTACTAGTTGTACTTGGGAACATATCGATTAGATCATATCTAAAGGATACCTCTAATGTGTGGAACTCGTTTTGGCTGTAATTAAATTCAGACATCTTAACTGCGAAGGGCCAAACACCGATAAAATCTACATAAGCTATTGGTGTCATTGATCCATCATATTGAATTAGTCTTGCTTTTTCAGCCTTGAACGACTTTCTGTCGCTGGTTCCGTTAGCAATAGGAGATTGATATCCAGTTAGTGGATCATAAGCACATGTTCTAAACCAAGCAAAAAGATTAGCTCCAGCTTGGCTTGTTAGTAAGTTATCAAATGTAACAACCAGTTCATCCATGTTAGACTTACCGGGATAGAAGAATCTATCGTTAAGTCTGTGGACTTCTATTGGCTCAACTTTTGGACCAGTAGCAGAAACCTTTTTAGCGGCTACGCTAAGTTGTTGTGCTTTGGTGCTTGGAGAAACACCGTCTGGAAACCAGAATTGAATTTCAAACTGATAAGTTCTGATCGAATCTAGGCTTGTTGACAACAGGGGTAATCTGTTCCCTGTTGTCTGATTTCTCTCAACTGCTAAACGCTTAGTGGATGTTGCCATATTTTATTAAGCTCCTATATTAGAGGTATTGTTAGTTAAATTAACCTCAAAGATTATATACTCAGCAGCCTCAACAGGTCTCAATATAATCTTGCACCATAACTCTCTTCTTGATACCCTTGTTGGAGTATTAATTGTTGAGTCACAGACAACTCTTGATTCAGCTATACCTCTTCTTCCTGCGATATCTCTGAGTAAAGATTCGACATTAGTCTTAACTGCATCCCATGTTATTGGATCGTTAGGCTCGAAAACGTAAGCTCTTGTGTTTCTAAGAAGATTCTTTCTGATATAAATCATAAGTCTTCTTACATTGATTCTGTCTGTAGCAGATGGTAATCTCTTACCAGTCTTTTGTCCGAATATTGTGATACCTTCTGGGAAGAACTTAACCATAGGATTAAGATTATTCTCGTAAAGGATATCTCTGTCACCTTGGCTGAGAACCAACTCAGTGTCGAGTGGCTTGGTGAGTCTACCTCTGTTGAATCCTGCTGGAGCAAACCATGGGTCACTGATTGAATCTGTGAAAGCCATAGCTCTTATTCCATATATTGCTGGATCCATCCAGACATCTCTTTGAGTGTAGGTATTGAAGATCTGAACGTGGGGCCAGTAGAGTGCGACATAAGAGCTATTTATAGCTGCTTTTCTATCGCCTACTGTTCCTTTACCATTCATCCAATCTACAGCTTTCTGAGCGGTAGTTATACCTAAGGGTGGTGCTGTTGCTGCAATGAAGTTCTGACTGGTCTCAGCTAGAGTTATCAGAGCATTTTGAACATTTGCAGTGAATACACCGGGAACCATTGCCATTGATATGTTAAGGTTATCATCATCAAGAGCATATATTCCTGTTTTCTCAGCGGCTGTTCCTATTAAAGTAGCAGCCAGTGATGACAGAGCATCGGAGGTATCGCCGTCTCCATTCATACCACCTGTAAGATTGTATGTTCCGGGCTTCAGTTTAGCAAATCTACCAAAGGTAGAAGATGTCTCCCAACTTGAAGGTCCATACCCAGAGTCAGAAATTCTTAATCCAGATGCTTCATTAAATGTATTGTTAAACAATTGTGATAATTTGTTAGCTGGGGATGTTAAAGGAACTAGTGTTGCTGATGCAGCTTGAGTACCTACAAAATCTCCTTTAATATAATCAGATCTTAATGGAGTATCGTTTTCCGAAGCTTTAATGACTTCTTCTATGAATGTATTATCCCCATAGAAACTTACTCTAAACGATTCGTTTGTATAACCTTTGTCATTAACATTAATATTGAACCAAGGTCCAAGAATATTGTCAACTGTAACACTCACTCCGGTAACTTCGCCAGTTCTTAGCGATCTACCTAAGTTATATCCGGGTCCTCCATAAAGAGCCTCAACTAAATAAGAAGCTTCTGATGTATAAAGTTCTAATCCATAACCAGAAGCTGCGCTAGTAATAGTAGCATCTGCGGATCCATTGATTCCTAGGGAAGAAGCATATAAAGAACTATACCCAGTAGTTATTTGGGTGCCATCAGAGGATACTCCAGCAGTAACCTCTAAAACATATTTTGGTCCAGCATAAGCACCATAAATATACAGGTCACCTTCAGAATCAATATCTGCTGCAACAAGGTCTCCCTTAGCAGTACCGTCACCAAATACAGCTTGAAGGGCTGCAATTGAAGTTGCATACTTTCCTCCATCTGATGAGGTTGCAGGAACTGTGTATAACTTGTTAAAAATTTCTTCAGTGTCCTCTTTTAATTTAACTAAAAAGTAAGTTGCTGTAGCAGTAGTACTTACTCCAAAATAGTTTTTCAGAGCAGTGTCAATTTTTACATAAGGACAAGTTGCGATTGGGATTGTGGCACTAGCTTCTATAGATCCACTAGCTGCTCTTACATAATAAATTCTATTTGTTGTCTCCAGAACTTCTAACGCAGCAAGGAGTCCTTGTCCGTAAAGGTTTTCATTGGGTTCACCGAAAGTTTTTACTAATTGCTCTGGAGTAGTAATTAGTGTAGCCTTGTTTTCAGGGCCTTTGTCAGCGAAACCTACGATACCAACAATTGAAGAGTCAATAGTGACAGGATAAACTGTTGCATCTACTTCTCTGTAAGCAATACCGGGGCTATTTAATACCATTTATTCACCTTATGCGTTAGTGAGCTTGATAAGTTTTCTCTTATTAAGAACTAGGATTTGCTCTGTTACTGCAGAATCCTCGACTACAATTTTCTGTTTTGGCTTGAGCCAAAACGATTGTTGGCCGTTTTCGGCCTTTAAATAAATCTCAAAACCTTGAGTGGTTTCGTTCTTAATAATCTTCATAACAAACTCCTATTTATATTTATCTATAATAACTTAATTTTTTACTAAAAATATGGTTATTTTATTAATTAGTAAGCCATGTCATAGACTGTAACTCTTCTGGAGTGACATACTGTTCGTGGCTGTGGTCTTCCGGGGCATAAGGTCCTTGTTGGGATGTCCCCCCAGCAGCCTGAGCTTCCGATTCAAATATGCTTGTTATTGCAGACTCTAATTGAGCGGCAGCGGTATCAGTTAATTTTCCACTAACCACTTCTAATTCAAAATTAAGCCTCTCTATTTTCCCGGTAGATGTGTAAAGAAAAGAAGGTGCTGGGATAGCTGTCTCAACCGTTAAATTTATAGACTTTTGCAGTACTCTATCTTCTTTATCGGATACTTTAACTTCTGAGTCATCCTCCTCACTTTCTATAAAAGCTTTTATAGAAAACGTTTTACCCACAGTTATGTTTAAATCTGGATTAAACATAGAAAAAATCATTTCTCTTATTTGATCCAAATCGTTTTTGTAGAAAGACCAAATATTTAAACTATAAGATATACTTATTGGTCTTGGAGGTAAGCTTATTATTCTTATTGCTCTTTGTATCTTTGGGTGCCAGTATTTCTGATCAATTAAAACCGGGGCATATCTTTGTTTCTTTTCAAATGTTGATGTAGAGTTTTCAGAAACTGTTATAACAGGAAGCACAACGTTAGCATCATTAAACAATACTGCGACTGCTCTCTCTGCATTTGCATGATAGCATTTAATGTTTATAGATCCGTTGTTACCATCAAAATAAGTTAAGTTAGAAAACTTGTTTATAAGAAATCTTAAGGTATCTTTGTACAAGAATTGAATATGCTTTTTGGGATCTTTATCAATCTTGTTAAAGATGTCCAAGGATATATCATTTCTAACTGTGCTTACGGCTCTCATAGATCTATTTTCCCTCCAAGATCATCAGGTCTATTAAGTTTCTTTTGATTTTGTACTTCCTCAGTATCTCTGAGAAGGTTGCAATAACACAGTAGATGATATACTCCGTATACTTCAAAAGAGTCTTCAGATACTTGATACACTTTGTATTTTATATCTTGAAATAAAGGAGCAATAATATCTCCAACAATTACTGATCTACCTAATTTTCTTTCTACATACATTTTGTTGAAAGTAAATATTTGATCGTTTTCTAAACTCAAACCAAATTGATTTAAATTTTGCTCGACAGCTTTTGGTTCATAATGAGCAAATACAGTCACTGGCTCTTTTGATATAGTTTTTGATCTAGACTCCATGTAGACATCGTCGAATTCGTTTGAAGGATAATATTTGTAAATATTAACCTTAGAACCAGATATCCTTATAGTCTCATCATCGATTAAGTTAAAAAAATCTATGTCAGGGTTATTTTGATCAAAGAAATTTAATATACTGTCAGAAGGATCTACTTCGACTATTGGAGATTTCTTTGGTGGATTTTTAACTGTGTATTTATCTTTCATTAGTAGACAGAGAAGAGTGGTGGCTCCTCAATCTCCATTAACAATTCTTTCATTAACAACTCTTTTTCTTTGGTGGCTTCTGAAATTAAATCTTTACCATCCAATGAAGCTCCTTTTCCGGGACCGGGTATTGATTGGAACTTTCCTCTAATTCTACCAAGCACATGTTTGGCACAAGCTAAGGCATATTTTTGTACCCAATTTCTAAACGCTGGGAGAATTGTGTTAGAGTCTAAAGCCCTATACTCAAGTATTACTGGAGTTGGTGTGCTAAATGGTTCTGGGTATAATTGTAGGTACTTACCATTAACTATATCAAAGCCACCGTCTCTAGATAAAACTTTCCTAATCATCTCCATGTATTGTTGAACAAGCAGATAATCACCTACGTTCATGTTTTGAAAGAACCTATTGTTCTGCCAAAAGCCTAAAAAGAAATCGAATTCTAAAGAACCTTTACTGAATTGAAAAGCTAACAGGTCTTTTTGATACACAACATAATTTAAATTATTAGCAATGAAAGCTGGCAACTCGTATAAACTAATTCCAGCAGATGCATCGAACACAGCATACTGCATTGCCCATTGAGGAGCGTGATAATCTAATTTAGTTACAGCTTCGTCAATACAGGTTTTTATTTGAAAAGGAGTTAATTCTACTCTAACAACAGGATGTCCGAGTTGAGCCATTACATAATCTTTTATTGTCTCATCAAATTTATTAAACTCAACGTCATCAATTATTAAATTTTTATTTAATGCGTCAACGTCAATATCAGATGACTCAACATAAGAGGTTAAATCATTTCCTTTATATGAACCGTAAGTAGAACCGTAGGTGCTTATTTTTGGTTTAGCTATCATGATTCATCCTTAATTTGTTTTTTATAATTCTTAGATGTATCATTTAATTTGGTTATGACTTGAGGGGTTGGAGGAATAACTTCTTTTGTTACACATTCAACTATGAAGTTATTGTTTATATAATTTTTGCTAGTAAACTCTTGATTTGGTTTAATTGATTTCATTACACCATCAACAGTTACTATCAAAGACATTGGACAAATACTCTTAAACTTAAACATATACCCTCTACATTATGTAGGGTCCATAAAATAAAAAAGCGGGGCTTTATGCCCCGCTTAATTATTTAGTTTACAAACTTATCATCTATAAACTGATGCTGTACCTATTCCAGTGTTTCGGAATATGTTAGGAGCCATGTAATTCTTGCCTGCGCCAATGAGTCTAATGACTCTGTAGAATCTGTTGGCTGGGGCAATTGCTGCCTTAGCATAACGGGTCATGATACCCTTTCTTGGTTGGAAGGTCTCAGGATCAGTTATGGTCTGGATTGGCATGAGTGGGATGTATGGGCAGTATACAAAACCAGCATCCATTGGGTTGGTTCCGTTGTAACCAACGATGATCTCGTCTTCTGGGAAGAGAGGATCAACGATTAAGGTGTACTTGCCAGCAAACTTACCACGGTACTCAATTCTGTTACCCATGTTGGTAGGACCATCTTCTCTAGCTAATCCACCCTCAAGCTTGGCGGCTGACTCTAGGAGTGAAGCAACCAGTGGTGAGGTGATTAGGACTGTACCGGGACCACGCATTGTGGTGCGGTAAATGTCTTGTGAAGCGTGGTTTATCAGAGCAAGTAAGTTGCTGTAGATATGACCAACGTGTTGAGGAGCAAAGCTAATTCCAGTGAATCCTGCAACTGGATTAGTTAAATCTAGTGCAAAGACGTTAGAACGAGCAGTGTCATTTGTTGGGATTGGGACACTTCCGGTTGTGTTAAACTCGTACTCAAATGCTCCGGGAGTAAATGAGGTGCTACCATCTGGTGAGGTTCCATAAGTATTTCCAAAGTTATTAGCATTGTTATTATCTAATCTCTTTGGAACCCATCCGTAAGTATTTGTTATGCTATCTTGAGCAAATCCGTAAGCTATACCACGGATGTCTTCGATTAACTCGCGGTCGATCTCAAGTGAGATTTCCTTGCTAAGAAGATCGGTAAGTTCACGCTCTAGATCTAAATTGTGATAAGCCTTGAGGTCTTGTGTGGCCTCGATGGTCCACAAAGCTCTCATCTTACGGGTCTTAGCTACTACAGCTTGGCTTTGAATGTTAAAGCTAATTTCTGGAATAGCTGATGCTCTGAGTTGCTCACCAGCAGAAACGTACCAAGCTTCAACGGTAGTCTCATTTGGGAAAGCAGCAATCTTACCACCATAGGTAGTAGTAGGTCCGCCTCTTGTGTTACTTAATACGTTTGAGGTATTAAATCCATTATCAGCAAGAACCTTTGATCCAGTGAGACCACTACCGTTGCCTGTGAATGGATCATTCCAAGCACCATCAGCAGAGGTTGATCCGATACCTGAAGCAGTTAAGCCCAAGTATGTCATTTGATACTTGGAGTAGACTTGTTGCTGATCATAGTTTCCAGCATTGTTCTTTCCTGCACGACTGTTACCAATGTAGAAGATCTGGCTGACAGGTCCTTCCATTGGTTGAGTTGATCCAATCATGTTGAAGATAAGATCAGGGAATACTCTACGAACGATTGGGAAGGCGAACTTTTGGAAGGTGCCTAACTTGCCAACGGTTGTAGCTCCGGGAGTAAGCTGCTCCTCGGTCAGTTTGCTAGCCTCGGTCAAAACGGCCTTGGCTTGGTTCTCTAAAAGTTGAGCGGTTACTTCAGCCATGTAGTCGGACTTGATTCCGTCTAGGGCCTTCTCCCACTTCTGTACGACGTTACTATCAATTTTTCTCATTGTAAAATTCTCCTAAATATCAATCTTTAATCATAAGATTCAGAGTCTCTTCGCTAAGGAAGGGGTTGTAGACACCTGATGCCTTATGAGTTTTTGCTTCAGTAAGTGTTTCTCTTTTCTTAAAGTTTTCTTCTGAAACGACTACTGCATCACCACTAACTTCCATTTTAGCTTTTTCTCTATTTTCCTTTATGCTAACCTGTAAGTTAGAAACTCTTGATTCAAGAAGACCAATTTTGTCCTTTTGAATCTTGATAACGTTTTTGAACTTGTTATTCTCTTCAAGTACTCTTGTCATTTCCTCTTTGAGAACACCAACATTCTTTTCTAAATTGGTCTGTTCTAATGCCATGAGGTTAACAGCGTTGACCTCATCATCAGGGGATAACTCAAGAGCCATTAGAGCTTTTATGTGCTCGTACATTGCAACGTTTCTTGCAGTGTCATTCTCTAATTCAAGCTCTCTTAAAGCTTGCTCTTTGAGTTTCTCAACTTGACCACGAATAAAAGAAGTAGTTCTGATTGTTAGATCTTGCTTAACCTTCTGAACTTCTTCGGTAATTTTCTCACTAACTAGATTGGCTATTTCAATAGCAACTGACTCGTCCAGATTTTCTGGGAGTAGTTTGGCAATCTCTTCCATTTTGTTTGTCTTCTTAGTCATAACTAATTCCTTATTTCTTGCCGCCTTTTTTATTAGCGGCTTTTCCGTAACCACAGGACTTCATCTCTTGGATAAATTTTCCTGCAAATTTTTCGTACATGTTGGAAGCATCATTTCGTCTTGCTCGGGCTTCGGCTCTTTCTCCAGCAGCGTCTTTACCCTCTCCACCTTTTGGACCGAATTTGCTCCCACGAATCTTATCTTTTATTTTTGCACGTTCAGAAGGAGACTTTTCTCCAAAAGTTCCTCTACCAGTTCCGACTCTAGAAGGATCTTTTTCTGCTCTAGCTAGAATCAAATTCATGGTATCCTTGTTTTTTCTTTTGGTTTCTACAAGAGCAGCTTCTTCTTTTGTTGCTTCATTAGCTGGAACGCAGTTAGGTACTTGTCTACCACCTTTCATCTTCATTCCAACTTGCTTGTAGTTCTTCCAGCAAGGATCTCCGGCTCTCTTATCTTTTACTTCATCAACGCGAAGCTCATCAAGTTTGTTGTCGATCTTGGCTTCTAGCATTGATAAGAATACATTGCGACCAACAACTTTCTTTATTGTACTTTCTACAATTTTTGAGTTGTAATTCTTGCTTTCAGCTAAGGTTGGGAATGCGCCACGGGTCGAAGGATCAGCGACGATATCAAATGTTAAGAGCTTGAAATCCTCATTAACAATCTTATGTCCTTTACCTTCGCTCAAGGTTCCCATACCACGGCTAGAAATACCAATCTTGATTCCGTCTCTAATAAGTGCCTCAACAACCTTTCCGGCTGGGGTAGAAAGAATCTCAGCTTCTCCGATAACATCCTTGCCCTCGAAACGAAGGCTGGTTATAATATGGGAAGCATTGGATAGCTTTACCATATCATAAGTAGGGTGATCTAGCTCACCTACACAACGACGCTCTTGGACAGCCTCTATGAGATTGTTAATTGCACTTTCTAATACTTTTTGAGGATAGATACGACCGTTGTTATTAGCTTCGTCGGCTCTTTGGAAAATTCCACGAACCTTCATGGGCTTTCCGGGTCCAGTAGACTCACTAATTACTTGTAAATTTTCTACTAGTCTAACGTCAGTTAATAACATAATTAATCTTCTTTCGTACCCTTCTTTTTGTTTTTCTTAAAGTAGCCTTTAAGACTTGTTGCAGTGGACTTTCCATGACGAACCATTGTTCTAGCGGCATATTTCTTTACGTCTCGGAAACTAGAAGGGATACTTCCGGGACTAAATCCTTTTGCAACTCTGCCACCACACTCCTGCTCTTTATCAGTTCCCCATTTTCTTTTTGTAATTACATACAGTCTATCAGAACCTTTTGTTGAAAAGATCTGACCGACGTATCCATTACATAAAGCGTCTTTTATACTTCCGTATAATTTAACTCTAGACTTTGTTGATATGCTGTGAGCTTTGCCCTTGCCAGAGAGCATCTTCTCTCTACCAGCCTTAGAACCTTTAGCTTTCTCGCTTCTTGATTCAGTTATGATTGAAAAGAGATCTAACATTATCTTTTCGATTTCTTATTTTTTCCAACTAACTTAACTCCAATTGAACCTACTTTAGTGGCTGCGGGAGTTAATGGCATATCCATTTCTTTTAACACTTGTTTTGCTTCACTTAGTAGAGAAGATAATCTATTAACCAGATCGTTTAATTTGTTTTCAACGGTGATTTTTTTGGTATTAGACTCTGGTTTCTTGGTTACTTTAACTCCAAGTGACTCTTGTAGGATATTATCAACATAGTTATCAGAGACATCAGTTTTGGTAATGTCCGGGACATAATCTGAAACTACTCCCTTATCCTTATTTTCTACAATTTTATTAGAAGTTCCTTCTAATTGTATAGAAGACTTTTTGGGATCCATGTTTTCAAGGATCCCCATGGCAATATCAACAACTGAGGTTTTTGGATATTTGGACATAACTTGTCTCAGTATTAATTAAGATCACTTCTTCTTAGGAAGTGGTTTCTTTTTTCCATAGCCTTCTTCAAGTTGTTCTGCTTCTTCAAGCATTTCTAAAACAACATCGAAGTGCTCATTCATGTTATTGAGAATAACTGAATCGTCTTCAACGGCTGATTCACATAGTGGGCAGCAGCCATCTTCAACAACTGACTCAATCATTACCTCTCCATCAAAGTCTTCGGACTCTTGGATTTGCTCAACTTGATCAACCAAATTGAGAAGGTTACTAAAGTGAGTGTCGATGTTTTCAAATATAACATCATCATTCTCTAGCTCTGACTCACAAAGGGGGCAAGCATCGTAACCTAGTTCGACAGATTCCTCTTGCTTCTCCTCGTCCTCCCCACCTTCTTCTTCCTCGTTATCACCATTCTCCTTTGGCTCTTCTTTCTTCTCATCGTCCTTCTTTTCAAAAGGATTAGACTCTTCATTAAGTTTTAACTTAATGTTAGCTTGATCCCAGTTAGCCTCTGTTAGAACGGTGTTAATAAAACTGTCAGTTTCGTCAAAACGCTTTTTTACCATAAAATCACCAATTAATAAATTATGTCCTATAAACTATTTATAATCAAACTCAAAAAATATAGATAAAATTTTAATAATTATTTAATTAAATTGGACCTACAAATACATTGTTAGCAAAAGGAGTAAGAGAATTTATATATAAAGGAGCACAAGGTGGGCTTTGTATCTGATGAGCGGATGTAACAAAAGCTGTATTTGCTGGACCTACAAAGACCCTTGCCTCAACTAAGGGGTTAGGAGGAATTAAGGAAATGTGTGTTATTGCAACCAAAATGTGTTCTGCTAGCTTTGCTGGCAACAACTCAGAAGTTACTGCGGCCAAAGATCCATTCACAAACACATTTAAGTTTGGGCTGGGGGGAACAAATGGTAAAGGCCCAACGTCTGTTATAACTGCATCTGTCTGTCTTAGCACATAACCCATTATCTATCTCCTGCTGTTATTATAGGTTCCCGAACTGTAACTTCTATATCTTCCGATTCCTCTGTAGATATGATTCCAGTTATAGTATCTTTATCTGTGGCAATAACATCTTTAATCGATATGTTATATAATTTTTTAACTAAATCTGTTATTAAGGTATAATCACCCCTAGTTACATACTCTCCCATTTCTGAGTATGTTAATCTGGAAAATATATCAAACCATTTTAATTCTTTTGGAGAATACTTTATAATTAAAGGTTGTATAATTTCTTTTATTATTTTAGCAACAATAGGTCTAGTTGAGGTTATTTGAGTTGGTTTATTTGAGTAACGGGTGTTGTCATAGTAATAAGTATTTGTATAAGAACTAGGATCATAAGAATAATAAAGTTTATCAGCGTACCCATAGTAATCTGGTGGTGGGCTGTCAGTTCTTTCTGTAGGTGCTTCTTTTAAAGATGTGTCTAACTCTTGGTTGTCTTTTACTTTTATAGTATTAATTAAAGTTATATTTCTACTAATTATATTATTATTAAAGTTTATAAATTCAGATTGACTATCAAATGGATTGTGTTCTGATCCACAACCGGGAACTAAAACAATAGCAAAAGGAATGTTTCTGGTTAATATAAATGAGCTATCGTGTGTCCCACTAATATAAAAATCAAAGTTTCTAAAAGTAATGTCCGACTTCTCCATTACAAAAGAACTAGAATCCTTTGCGTAAGTTAGTAAAGGATCTCTAAAGTCTAAATTGATTTTTGTTGTATTAAATCCATAATTAATAATTAGATCATTAATTCTAGATTCACTTGTTACAAGTTTATAATTTGCTTTTAATTTGTTAAGTAAAGTTTGGGATTCATTTGTTATTACTACTGAAGATAACACTAATTCAAAGAATAGTGTACCTTCCTCATGCATAGTAAAAGTATCAGTAAGTTCGTTATTACTGCTGACAGAGCTAACTGTTATTGAAATTGTATCAGGTTCCCCCGCTGTTCTTAATGCTAAATTTCTAATTGTAGATGGAGTTAATAGAGCTTTTACAGATTCATTAGGGGTAGGAACAGATAACTGAACATCGTCAATGTTAGTGGTTTCGATAAAGTATCCATCACCAACCCCTATCTCAACGAAATTATCCGTGGCATCTATGTCACTAAAACTGATACCAGCATCTTCTAAAAATATATCTAAATCTTGATTGTCTAACGTGGTTACTTCTATCCTAGAATTTATATCTGTATTTAATCTTTTTTGTCTTAGTAATTTAAACTTGTTATATCCATCATAATATCCCGGGTCAGCTAGTATCGCTCCATTTTCCACAAGGGATATTACTGCCCTGTCTTTTAGTGTTTGAGTTGCAGGTTGACTTATACTTATCAACTCATCGTTTTTTTGTTTAATTGATAAATCTGTATAAAAAGACGGATTAAATTCTTGTAACTTATTACTTATCAATAGGTTTTTTAATGTTATTAAAAAATCGTCTAAAGAAACTAAAGTTGATTGATTATCATGAATTGATTTAAAAGAATTTAAAAGTGTATTATTAATACTCAAAGCTAACTTATCTAAAGTTAAATCAAAGTAAATTTTTTCATGCCACTTATTCGATTGTTGATTTTGATTTTTCTTTAAAAAGTAACTAACTTCTTCAGGAATTCTGTCTTTGAAAATGTCTAATCTTATAGAGTTTGAAACTATCTTGGTCTGTGTTGTTGGTGGGTAATCAAAAAAATTATAAGTCTCATCGTATAATTTATCTAAGTTTATTTTTATTTCTATTCTTTTATCATCGTCAAAATACATTGTATTTTTTTGTTCATCATATTTAATAGGCTTTACTTCTCTTACAGAGTCTCCGACTATTCTTAAATTTTCTGCTCTAGGACTTGTGTTAGGGGGAGGATTTGGTAAAGATCTTCTAAAAAATTCTGATGACTGTGCGTCATAAGTATTTCTTGAAATTTCTGTGTATTGAGATTGAGGAAGATATCTAGGCTTTTGATTATTTGTTAATCCTCTTGAGGGAACTTCAAAAGATAAATCAGGATCACCAAATAAAAATGACTGAATACACTCAGCCTCTGATCTATACTGACAGGGTTCGTTAGTTAAACAGGGCTCACAACTTTTTATTCCATTATTAACTACACCCTTGTATCTTGTCGGAACTTCAGTAATTTTAGGATTTAAAGTTCTACCTCTAGTATCAACTGGAGTATTCTCCCCTAAAGTATTAGTAGTTTGATTAGTAACAACTACAGTTGATTCATTAGATCTTGGAAATAAAGCATTAGTAGTATTAATTTTAGGGGGTCTAGTTATGCCTGCACCAACAACATTTACTACTCCAGTTTGAGTTACTTGGGTTACTCCTCCCGGAAAAGTTCCTATTGTTCCTGTCTGAGTTGGACCAGTAGGTATTCCCGTAGATACTCCTGCAGGATTCGTAGGAGTTCCTGTAGACTGATTTGCAGGCTCGTTGGGAACCACAGGGACTGAAGGGACAGTTGTGCTTGGGGGTCTTGGTTTTACCGTTGTAGTAGGTATGTCCGGTGGCTCTTGAATCGTAGGAGGGAATATTCTAGGCTTAACTCTCGGCCTAGTTCCAACATATGGAGGCTCTATAGTAGGTATATTTATTACGCCCCTAGATGTTAATCTATAACTTAATGGTCTTAACCCACCACAGTTAAAATAATTTGATAATCTAGAAGGCATAACTTATTAATCTAATCTAGTGTCTTCGTTTGGAATGTCCTCAACGTTATCATCGAAAGCCATAAGAACTGCATGGTTTTTCATTTCAGGAGCATTCTCTCCTATTTGTTGTGGCTCTACTCCCTCATGATTCACTATTCCGGGAACCTCATGTATTGAATTTGCAAAGTTTTTAAATGTTTTTGTATTTTCTGAATCTAAATCAAAAGTAGCTGTAGATGGGTGACCAAAAACAGTGAACTCCACTGAGGGGTATATACATACTGGTAATGCAGTAGATGGATAATTAGTTGCATCAGCAGTAATATCATTGTTATCGTCAACTTCGCTCGCCACCTGTGTAGCCGCATTGTCCTTAAACACAGACTTTGTATTTATAGATTCTCCAAACTCACTAGCTATAATACTTGAATCAACAAAAGAATTAAATAGGAGAGCATGAGAGGCTACTGCGAACAAATTATAACCGCTGTTAGTATTAGCATATTGCGTATTAGTACCATTATAAGCTAAGTACTGCCTCTTCTCTCTTGTCCAAGGAGGATTAACTTTCCAAGTAGACCTAGTAGGTCCCATAGAGCAGAATATTGTAAACTCTATAAATGTTCTGTTACCAGAAGAAGTTAAAATATTATATCGTTTTCCTTTAGATACAGTAATTGCAGGCGATGCTTTATAGTCTGAGCCGTGTTCATGAAGGCTTGTGTCTTGTATAGGGAAACAATTCCAGTAGGAAGCAGCTACAGTTATTTCTTTTACCCAAGGTGTGTTCGTAACATCTAATCTAATAGTTTTTTGAACCCAGAAAGCAGTAGCTCTTCTATGTTCCCAAAAGTCAACATTTTGTACAGCATATTGGATATCATTAGAAGTTCTATTAGAAACACTTGGATTATATATAAAAGGCCCAAAGTCTAGTTCAGAATTTCTAGTTGATATAAAAGGTTGATAAATCTTCTGCTCATTTGGATTTCTGAAAGTATACCATGCGCTTATTCTGTCAGTAATACCGTAACCTACAGCGGGATATCTTTGAGTATTTGTGCCTAATTCTCTCTCATTTCTATTTTTTACAGCCCAGTTAGCTAAGTCCCAGTCTGGCAAATCTTTTAGTTGGTAGTCTGAACCGTAATTGTAGATACTTTTAAATGCAGATATTGTTTGTTCTTTATCAAGATTGTATTTTATTTTTATGGCTCTACATAAAGCACCTTCCACACCAAACCAAGCACCTCCTCTAATTAAACCTCTTGATACAATTTTACCTGCACCATGCCCGGTTTTTACTGAATTAACTCTTATCTTAGCTATTTCTGTATCGGTATATTGTTTAGCTCTAGCATAGGTTTCCTTTGCTTTATCGTACACCACTGCTTCAGATGCTACAGGATTAGCCAAGGAAATAGAGGGAACTGCAGCAGCTATACCAGCCCTTTCACCATAAGTTAGCTCGGCAGTTCTAAAGAATGGTCTTATATCAATAATGTCTTCTGGTTCAATTATTTGATTACCTTCTTCATTTAAATTATCCTTTTTTACTACTATGTAAGCAATAGGCAGTATTGACTGACCAACTAAGGCATAATGATTATTAGGCAACCAATCTGCTAATGCAGGAGCCATGTTCATTAAATCATCAGGAGAAGGGAATGATCCTCTAATACCTAGAGTTTTAAATCCTAAATTTTGGTTTAATTCGTCAGAGGGATTTCCAAGTATTTGATTTTCATAATCAGGAACAAAGAATTTGCTAGTAGGATTATTACCTTCTGCAAAATTTAGTGTAAGTCCTGCGCCTTTTACTATACCTAACTCAGCTTTATAAATTTTTCTAGGAATTTCTGATGACCAGCCTTGAGCAAGGTTAACTGCTGATGAATCAATTGGTTTAGAATAAATAAACAAGAGATCTATTCTTTGTGTAGCTTGTGCAGCAGGGCTAGCACCATTTGAACTATCAACAACAGATCCTAATTCATTGACATAACTATAATCATCTGATTGAAAATTTTGTACTTCTATGGAAAGAGTTTGTGGTACGTCAACTACCGCTGTTCTAGCTATCCCTCTCCATCTTTTAATTAGTTGAGTATCTGCCTTGAACAAATCAAAAAACCCTGAATCTGAGCTATCTCCAGATTTATATTGACCTACTCTAAGACTAGGTCCAGCAGAGGTTGCTTGATTAAATAGAAAATTTGTTACAGGAGTTCCTCCCCATAAAAACTTTGGAAATGTAAATTCATCGTCTGTATCTAATCCAAAATTTGATTTTAAAGGATCAACATTATTAGTTGCTGTAGACGCAAGACCAGTAGTAGATAAATTTTTAAAAATAAACGATCCGAAGCTTTTTTCGGACAATCCATTCATTCCTAAAGCAGCAGTAGCAGTGTATTGTTGAAATCTAAAAAGAGTTGGTGATAGTAAAGTATTATTTATAGCAGCTATTTGCCATTCCTTGTACTTATCAATGTCAACCTCTCCAGTCCTTTGTATTATCTGTAGAGGATCAATACCATAGGCATCGTTTATCCTAGCCATGAATCTTCCCGGCTTTACAGAAACTATATTTGAATTGGTTCCTGAAACAAATGGTTGAAGTTCTGTAAATGTTTCTCTGGATGTCCCAGCACCTATATTGGCACCATCATCAGGTAATTCAATACTTATGTTCTCAACAGCATCCTTTATCCAAAGGATATTCTCTTCAAGTTGATTAATTGGAATATTGTCTACTTCATAATAATAAGGATCATTTGCCTTGTATTTACGGACAGGGTCTGTAAATTTATAATTTGTAGAACCACTTAAATTAAGACTAATAGTGACCATTAATTTTTCCTCTTAAGATCAAACACATTCACAGAATACAAACCATTACCTAATTGTTTAAATGAATCTGACGCAGATTCTCCACCCTCATATTCTTCATAAGGATGATATATATTAACTAGTTTAGCCAAACCAGATTTACCAACTGAACAATGTTTAGCGTTAGCGAAAGTATTTGCGGCAGACTCGTCTAGCATAGCTCTAACACTTTTAGAATTAGACATAATCGAGGATCCATAATAATATCCTGATAAGAATAACCGTGGCGCGTTTCCTGTTAATAATGATTTGTGTATCGTACTAACACTACTAACAGCAGACATTGAGAATGGAGGTTGATAACCTTGAGAGTAAATTTGATTTAGCCAACCAGTATTGTAATATCCGTCTGTAGTGGTTTGAATACCACTAATTAAAAGTAAGAAATTAGCAGCAGGATCTACTGAGAAGTATAATCTAAATGGTCCTTGGTTAGCATGAGATGAAGTAAATAAACCTAAAGAAGATACTGAACTAGTCCATGCTCCGTAATAATCGAATATTGAGAGGCTGGACGTATCAGGTGTCCCTGTTGGTAACCCTGATAGAGGTCTTCCACTAAATTCTAATGATGTAGAATTAAAAGATGACAACCATACAGACAATGGCCCGTGATATCCGGCATTCTGAGGAAATAGCCCACTTACTGAGCAATAGCTTGCATTTAGTTTTGAATTATCACAAATGTTCCAAATAAACAAATAGGAACACAGCAGTGGATCTCCAGTAACATAATTATAGAAAGGACCAGAAGCATTCCACCATCCACAAGGGAAGTTAACATTTCTTACATTAACTATACTATCCTCAACCGCTCTTACACACATTCCACCCCTAGTAACAGAACTAAAATTATTAAAAGCAGTTGATTTATCTATTAAATATGAGTAATTAGTGAAGTTGTTATCTGCAAAACCTGTTGTAATCTGTTGATTAATATCTACATCATTTGGATTAGGGTAGAATTGTAGATGACCTCCCTTAATATAATCACCAGTATTCCCAATATCGTAATCTGGGATATCAGTTATTGCTTGCTGTCCTAAAGTAGTATTATTCCAACTTGATACATAATAACCTAAATCTTGTAAATTTATTACAGAAGATTTATTGGCGACTACACAAGCTCTGTTGGAATGCAACTCAACCATTGTGTGATTCAATGGATCATTTAAGTTAAATTCAGATATTTGTAGATTGTTATTAGATTCATCTAAATGAGGAGTAACGTTTAGTACAGAATTATTTTCTACTAAACAATCTACGTCGAATTGAGCTATTACTGTTGGTCCTTGAATATTTATTATTGAATTATCCCCAGCATAAGCTCCAGCAGAGTTTATTTTTGTTACTTGTGTTGAAGGTCCTTGAATTATGTTAGCATAATTTTTGCTACCCTTTAAAGTAAGTTTAGAATTATTAAGAACTGAAAGAGCTAAACCATATTTTGCATAAGGATCACCATCAACAGTTGCAACGCTTGCATCATTTCTTATAATTTTTGGATGTACTAATAAGCATTTAGAAGAGTTAAATATTTTTATTGAAGGTTGAGAGTGTTCTAAAATATCTTTACTAACGGCATGAGAATCTTCAAACCTATGACCTCCTATTTTAGTTGGCATAGATGAAACGATATTACACTCATAATTTGAATTATTTAATAATAAATGAGTTCCATTTTTGTTATAATGGAACTGAGTGGCCCCAGCATCAGTAAAATTCTTATTGTATATAAAGTTAGAGTTATTTAAATGAACTCCATTTCTTTGATTATACCTTACGATAAATTTGTCTGTGTTTACGACTGAGTTATCAGCAAGTAACCCTGTATGGTTACCTTCTAATATTAATCTTCCGTCCCATTCAAATTGTGAGTTGAATAACTTAATACCTGCATAATTATTAAAGTCAGCAATTAACTGAGTTGGTTTAGTCCCAGACACTCCTCCATAGAATTTAGAATTTTCTAAAATAATACCGTTTGCATTTTTATGGAAATTAATTGGATAATTCAGACCATATGCAAGTTGATTAGTTCCCGTTAATGAAGTTGAGTAAACAGGATCGTTTACTGCTAAGTTATATTCAAATGCGCTAGTGGAACTAAAATTAACTTCTGAATTAACTGCTAGAAGTCCTGCACCTAAATCTTGTTGATAAGTTTCTGTGTCTACAACTCTAGGAGTATTATAATTTCTGTATGCAGCAATGCCTCTTGTTAAAATAACTTTAGAATTATTGAAATAGAATCCTGCTTTTCTGTTTCTTATACTTACACAATTTTCTAATACAATTTTTTCTGAATTGTTTATTTCTACTCCAACGTCATTTCTAGTACTAGGGTAACGTGAACCATCAATAAAGAAATTTCTAATATATATTGGACCATCACAATTCGTTACTAAAAGTTTACTTAACTTATTACCGAAGTATAAACCAACATAAGGCTGTAATGTTCCGGGAAGAGTTCCGGGAGCTATAACAGTTTTTACTTGAGTTCCTAAAGTTTCATCTGTAGCACTTATATCATAAGTAGTTGGTAAATCTACTGAAGTAACCTCTGGGAAAGCAAGAAGTTCATAAGGAGATAATTGAAGAACATCATCTCCATATGCTGTTAAAGATGGGGAACTAACATGATAAGTAGGAACCGTATAAGAAGTACTTTGATTAGTGTCTGCTCTTAATGAAATTCCATAAAGATTATTATCTATTGAAGCTAAATGACCTACGCTAGAAAAAATATTTTTATTTAAAAATTCAGATTTTGTATTGGCGAAATGTTGTCTTATTCCCAAAGTCGTTGCAGAGAGATATCCTAATCTTTCGTACCCAGTAGTTTCCGTTGCAGCTACTTTATTAATTACAGTATTCCCAGTATAAGGCTCTAACTTTCCAAATACTTTGTTAGCAATCTCTAAAGAACCTCTAGCCCCACATTTTATATTTTTAAGATTTAATTCTCCTAAATCTTTCGTATTGCAAACTTCAATTATTACTGGGTAATTTAACACCTCAGGTAATGCTTCAATAGCATCTTGTAGTGTTTCAAAAATGTTCTTATTACAAAGGTAATCACCGGGGCTTCCGCCTGCTGACACGACTAAACCTACTCCCGGAAGACTTGATGTTGGGTGACCTAGCTTCTCCCAAAGGTAGTATGTTCTTTCTTCTAAATCATATATTGGAAGGTTGTCTTGCTCCCAATTGTAGAAAGAGCTTGTGTCGAACTTAGTAACTTTATCAGTCCAGCAATTGTATAGCTTTACTGATCCGCTAGCAGTGTAAAAGTCGTTATGAAGAAATACCATAGATTACCTTAAAAGTTTAGAGTCCATCTTAGGACTAAAGCAAAGTCTGAAGTTTTTCTTATTGGAGAAAAATATTTATATGCAACCAGTATGGGAGACGGAATAGGAGAGGTGTTTAGAGGATTTTTCATAAACAGCCCAACTTCATTTAAGTAAGTCGTAGCTGTTCTTAAATTATTACAAGAGTCCTTATCTATTGTTATTGTATATCTTACAGAGCTATCCCCAATCTTAGTTACATTGTGGGCAGGGATAGCTGCGTACCAAGATATATTTCCGTCAAACGTTCCCTTGATTTGGTTAGCAGACAAAGGAAACAGTTCTCCATCCTCGCCAGTGTATTCAAAAGCACTTGATAACGGGCCAGATAGCGAGTTAGTTGAGCTTACTTCTCTAGCCTCAGAACCAGAGACACCTATTTGAAATCTATCAATTTGATAATCTAAGATAGAGGTTGATCCAGATACTCCAAAGAAGGATGCTAAACCAACTCCCATACCAGAGACAATAACATTATGGTCATCGTAAATAAGCTCTTCAGTACCATCACCTAATAGTTTATGAATGGTAACGTGTCCGTTAATATTTAAGTAATCAAATATATTCATTTATAAAAACCTTATTGTCCATTGATAAACTAAGTACTGAACTAATGCCGAGCTTTCTAATAAGTTTTTCATTCCAGATAAACCAGCTACATCATTTAAATATAAAAGGTCTCTGGAGAATGTTTTCTTAGCAAAAAGACGATATTTTCTAATATTATTTAGAGGGTTAAAATTAAAAGGAGGTTTATGACCTTCTTTTAACATGGCTCTAATATCAAGGCACCAAAGACCTAATTGGTATACCCCACCATATAACAGTAATGAAGCTGCATCATTACCTGATAGATGCCAAGCAATATTAACATAACCTGTGGAGCTAAAATTAGGCGACAGGTTAATTAAAACTCCACTAGTAAATCTAAGCAGGGATGTGTTTCGGTTTCCTTGAGACCCATTCAGTGGTGCAAATGTTAAAAATCCTGATGAGTCCATTAAACCATATTTGTTATAATTACCACTTAAAGTGCCTGAGTAAATTAAGTTACTTTGATTAAAATTTGAATCATCATGACTAGGATTTACTACAATATACTTTACTCCTCCTGATGGAGGGAAACAACCTAAAGTTATATAATTTGAAGAATACTGTGATAATATCGCATGATTGGCACAGTGACCTATATCCAAACCAGAAAAAGATCCTAAGCCACTATAAAATGTTAGACAGCTTTCTGGTTCTAACCTAGTGTTTAATGGATCTGGGTAAGAAGGTAATAAGTTGTAAAAATATAAAGCAGACGCTATTGCTGAAGAATGATATGAGGATACAGATGTTGCCTCATAAGACTTAACTACTATCGCACTAAGTGTTGGATTATATTGTGCGTGAGCATGGTAGTTAAATCCTAACGCATCTTTTCCGTAACTTATAGCTTGAAAAGTATAGTTAGATGTATCAAGAATAGCAGAAGCAGAGGGTATCTTCGCTAAACTGGGTGACATGGTTAAGATGTCAACAATTACTTCTCCTGCTTTATCGACTATCATTTTAATTATTTATGTAAAGTGTGTTAATTAAATTAGTTGTAGAATATTCTGTATTAGTTGACCACTTAGGATTTTGTATATAATTCAATCTACCACCACCACTAGTTTCAAATAAACCTTCAGTTATTGAAGCTATTCTACTTGCTTTACCAAACTTAGTTTGGCTACCCGTTATTTGTGTAAAGTATTTAAATATATGATAGAGGTGTTCCTTAGTGAGGGGCAATCTAAATTCTTTACAATTGAAGTCTCCTACAGGGAAAGGGTTTCCTGTCGCTGAAACAAGAACCTGACTCCATTTGTTTAATGTTGAGTCTATAAGATTCACATAATCGAGATACAAAGTTTTGTCTGGGTTTGTATATAAGAAAATCTCTACATAATAGTTTTGATCTAACCTATGAACCTGTTGATAGGTCTTATAGTAAGCCTCAGGAACTCGTATTCTTTTATTGATTGTATTGAAATTAAGCTTAAAGTTTTTAAAATTTGTTTCCATTAAAGAATACAAATTTAATAAATTGTTATTAACAATACAGGGTTCCGAAGATAAATCTAGTAGTTCATTTTGGAAAGTCAGCTTGTGAGCATATACGTCTCTTACTGATGTAAGATCTATATCTCCTATAGATACAAACTCCCACTTCCCGCTTCTATTAAACACCCAAGTGCCACTAGCTTCATACCCAGTATGAATAAATACGCCGACTGAACCTCCTCCAAAATTTGTGAAGGTATCGTCTGTTAAAAGGGCAGCAATGTTTAATTCAAATTCATGTTCAGGTATTAAAAAGTTTGTAGTAAGTGGATATCCCTTTGTAGAAGAATGAGAATAAGACTTTAGATCAAATCTAATTCTCGGTAATGTGTTTCTAGCTTTGTTTGAAAGTTTAATTAGGTTATTATAAGTAACATAAGAATCTTTCTTAAAACTATAATCTTTCAATGATTCTTTACCTAAATCAAAAATGCTAAAGTAGTTTTGCTGTCCACCACCAACGCTATGAATTAAATCAACACCTTCAAAAATGCTGGAGTTACCTATGTCACTAGCGGCAATCCTAAACGAGGATGGCTGCAACAGGAATGCGTTATGAGCACCTCCACCGCTAACTGGAAACCAGACACTACCAGAACGTAATCTTAATTCGTTATCTATTGATGAAGTTATTATTTGAGGAGTTAGATTGACTGACGATCCAAATAATGTAAAATCAGAATTTCTAAATATAGATCCAAATGTATGTGCAAAAATAGTGGGTCCATCTAGATTCAAATATTGTTTTAATAATTTATATCTTCCAAACTCTCGGCAGTAATGATTGTAAAGTTTGTGAACTTCTTTACCAAATTTTATATTTGTGTAGTCTGAGTAACTTGTCGGGAATCCTGTATCTTGTTCAGTTAATTGATTAGCTATAGACTGAACTACATTTTTCCAA
>Ga0208644_1000869_pt1 | contig 26882 bp, 34 predicted proteins | sample VirMetDEL_Nov_18_FD_184517 | JGI IMG/M metagenome (GOLD analysis project Ga0208644, IMG submission 184517) | Aqueous microbial communities from the Delaware River and Bay under freshwater to marine salinity gradient to study organic matter... | ecosystem: Environmental > Aquatic > Marine >...
AACAGTAACCGTGTAACTACCAGCAGTTACAGCAGAAACAGACTCTAAATAGCCGCCAGCACCGCCACCGCCGCCGATGCGCGAACCGCCGCCACCACCGCCAGCGATAATCAAATACTCAACAGGAATATTCGGACTCATCCAATTAGCGACATATTCGCTTGGACGTTCGCGTCCACCAAAACGCAGAGAACCCACAAGTCCCCCTTACGCCGTAATTTGGTTAACGTACCCGTGAATTGTAATCACATCAGCCGTAGCAGCAAACGCCTTAACAACCAGCGCAGACGACGCATTGCCCTTGATGAGCAAACCAGGGGCAACCAAAACCAGACCAGACTCAGCAGCAATTGTCAACTCAATCAAATCATCAGGCGACGTAGTGCCACCCCACTCAATCGTCAACTTACGGGCAGTCGTGTCCGTATTCTGGGCATACAACCAAATCTCGTCATACGTCGTCGCAGTAGACGAACCCGTATGAAGAGTAGTCCCAGGGGTTGCCGTAGCGGCAACCTTAATGGCGCGACCATCCGTAGAACCGCTAAGGGTAATTTTGCTAAAAGTTGCCATATCTACTCCTTGGGGAAATCGTTACCTACGCAAAAACCGAAGCCGCCACAATAGCGTTTTCGGAATCTGCTGGGCTAGACGGAACCGCAGCAATAATATTTGCGGCAGTAATTTTCTTGCTGGTTGCCGTCCCGGAAGGGTCGTCAACCACAACAAACAAATCCTCATTCGCTAAAGACGTTAGCGCGGTGAGTTCAGTAATTTTCTTGTCAGCCATTACCAGCCTCCAGGAGAATGAACCCTCCATCTTCTAGGAGCAAATCGTTACCATCCTCAGATTCAAGGTTGGAAGCCGAATAATCCGGGTCATTCCAAAAATTGTACGCACGGTCAGCCAACGTATCCCCAGGCGCACCCTGGGACCCATAGTACGTGAACGCCAACGTGTTACGGAAATCGAACCCGTTGTCTACGCCATACTGGTACAGCATGTCCCCAAGCGTGCTAAGAGATGGGTAGATAGTCTTTAGCGCCGTGTACATCGCATCATTTGTAGGAACAGCCATCACACCACCTTCAGATGGCGAGACTCACGCTCACGCGTAGCCATCGCCGCAATCAACTCATCCAAATCCTTATCCGACAACTCAGCCACCCGCTTCTCCTGCTGCACCGTCACCGTAGGCGGAGCCATACGGTTCGTCGCCTGCAAATACAACTGAGCCGACTTCGTATCCCCATCCAAAGCCTTCTTGTACAAAGAATCCAACAAAGCCTGTGTACGCTCAGGAGACCCCTGGACGTCATCTACCTGTTTCTGCCACACCTGCTTAAACGCCGGACGCTTCTCCCAACGACGCAACGTCGTCACATCCACACCCAACTCCACAGCCATCGCATTCTTCGTCGCAGGAACCCGCTCCGAAGGAGCAGTACAAAGCCAGTCAACGTACCGTTGCTGGCTGGCTGAAAGAGTGACGTCTTCTTGTGAAATCATCTAGTAACCATCCATATCGTTACTTCACTGAGAGTGGTTTTGTGACCACTTTATGCTAGGTAACGATTGGGGGGGATAATAGGGGGGGCAAGAGAGAACTAGCAAAAGCAAATACGCCGTCCAAACCCACCGGGTTTGGCGGCTAAGCGTACACAGGAGAAACGGTTATGGGAAAGGGAAATACTGCCAAAGTGCAGAAGGTAATGCGAGAGTACAAAAAAGGGACCCTGCACTCCGGCAAGGGGGGCCCTGTGGTCAAGTCACGCAAACAAGCCGTCGCAATCGCCATGAGCGAGGCAGGCATGTCCAAGCCCAAAAAGAAGAAGCGCCGTGGCTAAAGCATTCTGGAACACCAAAAACCCCAAAAAGAAATCAACCAAACTCACCCCCGCACAAAAAGCCGCCGCCAAGAAACGTGCCGCCAAAGCAGGACGACCTTACCCCAACCTCGTAGACAACGTTGCAGCATCTAGGAGCCGCCGTGCCAAATAAAGACCCCCGACTAGCCCGAGCAGGCGTCACAGGCTACAACAAGCCCAAGCGCACCCCCGGACACCCAACCAAATCCCACATCGTCGTAGCCAAATCCGGCGGACAAATCAAAACCATCCGCTTCGGACAGCAAGGCGTACGCACCAACCAAACCGCCGGACAACGCGAAGCGTTTAAATCCCGGCATCGCAAAAACATTGCCCGAGGACCCATGTCAGCCGCCTACTGGGCAGACAAAGTTAAATGGTCCCCCTCCAAAACCGGGTCACCATCAAAAAAATGGGTTAAAGGGTCCTAACAAAAACACCCACACCCCTATCCCAGCCCCACTTTAAGTGGTGCCCTCGCCACACGGCAGAGCCATCCATCAAGATTTGACGTGCGCCGCCCCCCATGCCCCCCTGCCCGTGTGCGTCCGCCTCGCCCGAACCGTGCGCCTGCGCGCCACAACGCGCAAACGCCGAAACAACCCCACACAATGAATGGAACAACAACGGGCAACAACCGAGCGTCCGCTCGACCGTTGGGGTTCTAGAGAGGCTATCCAATGTCCACCGTGAATGTGCTCGTGCGTGACGCGCTGTGTGCGCGTGATGCGAGCGAGCGTGCTCGTCTTGCGTCTGTTGCGATTAGTGCGATGGATGATGAGTGGGAACAGATGCGTGAGATGCTTGCGAAGCATGAGGAAGTGTTTGGCAAGTTCTAGCGCGACGTTGTGTCGTGCTTACGGCACATCGGTTTGATACGTTCGTATCAACTCGGTGTGTCGTTGGGGCGTACACAAGTACGTTCATAACAACAACAGAAAGAGAGATAGACAATGAGTAAGGCAACTGAGTTCCTGTCGTTTCAGCGTGAGATTGTTGCGGGTGAACGCCGCACATTCGACGGTTGGATTATGGCAGGTGATGAATGTCACCGGCGTTTCGGTGGCAATGCGTCGGATTATGCTCGTATCGTGTGCGAGCGTTACGGCGACAAGGTTACGTTGAGTGAGAACACTATCCGTATCTATGTCGGTGCGGTTGTGCGTGGTATCAAGCGTTACGACAGCGTGCACAATCTTGTGACGTTGTATGACGCAGAGTTCACTCATCGTTGTATTCTGTCGTTGCGTGGTTTCGTCGGTAACGGCGAAAAGCGTCAGGGCAGCGTGAAGGCTAAGGCTAAGGCACCGAAGTATGTTGGCAGCGTGCGTCGTGCGTTGCGCAAGTACGAAGGCAGGAAACTGACTGCGAATGTTATTGCCGAGATTGTTGAGAGTCTTGGTTGATACGTTCGTATCATTCACACATACACACAAAGGAGATAGATAATGAAAGTGAACAATGTTGTTTCGGTTATGTTGAGCGCATCGCTTGGGTTGTTGATGACTTCCCTTGTGTTGTCGCTTGGCATAACACCTATGTCGTTGCGAGTGTTTCCATTCGTTGCGTCATTGTTCATTGTAGGTTGGTTGCCGTTCGTTATGAGCGTATGGCAACTGGTCTCAGACATGAGGAAAGGCAATAGGTAATGTTGATACGTTCGTATCAACCCGTAATACCAAACATAAACACAAACACAAAGGAGAAATGAAATGACTACCGAAATCACTCAGTTCCCGTCGCACACTCTTTATGGGAGTGCGATTACTTATTACGACGACATGGATACGGCAGACGACGCGTGCGTTCTGGCGTTGTGTGACCGTTGTGATTATCCGATGGTGTTTCGCCATTATCTAATGGCGCACAACGAAGAAGGTCAGCGTCGTTACGTTGAGCAATACACCGATGAAACGACGATGCGTCTTGTTATGACGATTGACCCTGAGGTTGTTCAGGCGAACTACACGACTCGTGTTCGTGTGTGGTCGTTTGACCCTGATGGTGTTCATCGTCCGTCGCAGGCGTGGCTTGATGAGTTTCATCATGAGTCGTATCACGGTGAATGGTCGCCGTCTTACGACCATGACCTGCCAGCGTATGACCACATCTGCGTGTCTTGTGCTTCGTCACTCGATGACGATGACCAGGAGTATCACGACAACGACGACAGCGATGACGATGATGATGATGCTCTCATCAAGTCGTATTCGTGTAAGTTCGGTGACCAATACAGTTTGCGGTTTCATGAGGTTGGCAGCGATGGCACTATTGTGCGTCGTGGTCAGCCCACCGCCGCGCTGTTTGACGGTGAGACTCGTTACACAACGACGACACCGCACCGTTCACCAGCCCCCGTGTCTGTTCCGTATTTCGGGTTGGAGTTGGAAGTGATGCCGCAGGGTAACTGTTCGTCACGTTCCGCTTCGCAGGCACTTGCCAGCATTGACGGTGCTAGTTATCCGTCTTCACTCATGCTGAAATACGACGGTTCCGTTGTGGATGGGTTTGAGATTGTTACTCAGCCTCACACTTTGGAAGCGTTGCGTGTTTCACCCGTGTGGGAAGTGTTGGACAACTTGCGGCAACAGGGTATGCGTTCGTGGGAAGTGAAAGACTATGACGGTAACTCTGTGTGTGGTCTACACATTCACGTCAGCAACTCGTCGTTCGTGAATGTTGGTCATGCGATGCGGTTTGTGTTGTTCATCTATCACAATCATGAGCCACTCAAGCGGTTCGCTGGTCGTAACAGTCGTCGTTGGGCGGCGTTTGACCTAGACACTTTCCGTTCCGAGTATGTTTCATACAGCGACAACATTGACGGTTCGGTGACTCCGGTTATTCGTTCGGGGTTGCGTCGTCTTATGGCGAAAGAACAATCACAGTCATCGCGTTATCTTGCGGTGAATGTTGGTGATACTCATTCGCATACGATTGAGTTGCGGTTCTTTCGTGGTTGTATGTTGCCTTGGGTGAACATGGCGAACGTCGAGTTCGTTCATGCGTTACACGCTTACACGATGGGGCTTACGTCGCATGATTGTATTGCGAATAATGCGTTGTCGTGGCGTGCGTTTCTCGCATGGTTGAAGGGCAAGTCGTTGAGCGAAGGGTTCCAATACTCTATGCTCGTGCGTCGTTTGTCTGACGGTCGCCGCAACCATTTCACGCAGGACGTGACCAACACCGATGACGATGGCAACATTGTTCTCGCTTGATACGTTCGTATCAAATCTACAAACAACAAAGAAAGAAGGTATTTAGTTATGTGTTTACTAGTGTTTATGGACAAGAACCGCACCGCACCCGAAGCGTTGCTTCGTAATGCGGCGCAGAACAATCCCGATGGTTTCGGGTTCGCTATTCATGCTGGCAACAAGATTATTACCCACAAGGGTATGGACTTTGATGCCGTGTATGACCAGTTCATTCAGACACGCAAGGACTATGTTGGCTATGCGTTGTTTCATCTGCGTATCGCTACGCACGGTGCGACAAACTTGGACAACTGTCACCCGTTCTATCTCGGTGGCGACAAGCGTAGTGTGCTCGCACACAATGGCATGCTGCCCATTGAGGAAGAGAACGGTATGTCCGATACGCGTCTGTTCGCTGAGAAGATACTTCCCACGTCGGGTGGTGTTACTGTGCTCAATGATGAGCGCAACATCGCTGAGTTGGAGAAGTGGGCGCAAGGTTCCAAACTTGTGGTCATGTCGGTGAACAAGGCTTCTCGTTGGGACTATGTTATTCTCAACGAACGGCTTGGTCATTGGGGTGACGCCGGTTCATCCGATGAGGGTGTGTGGTGGTCCAACAGTTCATACAAGGGCGTGTATCAGCGTTACTTCCCGTCCACTTACGGTTACGGTTCGGGTTGGTCAGTCACATCAACCACTCACAAGGCAACCGATGATTATTATGTTGCTCCTGATGAGTGGCAGTACCAGTATTCGGATGACGAGAACTTGTATTGGGAACTTGACGAGGTGGCTGGTGACCTTAGCCAGTATTACAGCGAGTCAATCGACGAGCGTAAGAAGTTGCGTCGCAAACTTGTTCACAGGTTTACGGCTTACTGTGAGCCAGACAAGGGAATGGATGGTTATCATGCGATGTGTTACGAGTGTGGTGGTTTCCACACCATGTCGTCGCTTGACTTGCCGCCCACTCATTGTTCGTACTGCAACGCGTGTATGAACTGTCAGGCTGCGCTCGTTGATGGCAACGACTGTTGCGAGTGGGGCATCGCACCTATCACTTATCCTTGGCACGTTGTCGTCGGTGATGATGACTGTGAAACGGAAGTGTCCGGTGATGATGATGTTCCGCAACTTAGATTGTTCTCATGAGCAGACCTAAGAGTTACAAGTGGGTGTGTCCACGCTGTCGGCGTGGGCTCACCCTGTACGTGAAGGCGAGTGTGCCGCCCACGTGCACCAATCGTGATGTGCACGCACAATCAACAATCAAAATGGAAATGAAAGGAAACAATCATGACAACGGAAATGAATGACACACCCATGTTCGTAACAGAACCAGACCCCATTCTTGGTATGCCTTACGACCAGAATTGGGCGCAACGGAAACGCATGAAGTGGGGTACGGCGTTGGAACACATGAACATCTTCACCGAAACACCGTTCGGTGTTGCGGAACTGCTTGACTTCCACAAGGAAGCAGGTGGCCGCTCTTTCTATGTGAAGTTGGAAGTGTTATCTGATGCCGACATTCCCAATGGGGCAATCATTTCATGGCACAACTGTCCGGCACATCTCGCAACGAAACTGTTCGGCATCTCTGCGTACGAACAGACAATGTGGGGTGACCTGTGACCAAACCAGTTGATAATCCCTGGGAACTGCCCATCATGAATGGGTCAAAGTTCTTGGCAATCAGCGGACCGTACTTTCCGAATGCGGAATGTGTCGGTGCGCCGAATGACTTGTTCTTTCCCGACCAATGGGGTCGCGGTTTTCAACGTCATGAAGAAACACTCGCACTTGCACGACAGTATTGTGACAAGTGTGTCCATAAGGACTTGTGCTTTGAGTGGGGTGTTCGCACCGACTCTTACGGCATTTGGGGTGGAGAGTTACTATCAGAGTTCATCAACAGAAAGATAAGGAGAGAACGTGGCTGGCTACCATACGGTTACGATGCAGTTCAGTCTTGAAGAACTGCGAGCAATAGTGAAGTCCCTGTCCATTGGCACGGACCAACTAGCGAAGAAACTGGACCGCATCAAGTTCACAGACTTGGAACGGGACATACTCAAAGACTACGCAATCCTGTCTCGTGCGAAAATGCAGTTCGAGCAGGAGTTGATTCGGGTCGTGGAATGGGAGGCTGACGATGTTTCGTAGGCTTGCCTTGTTGGTGTTGGGTGTGGTGACGGGGTGGCTGATACCACCCCCCACTCCAGTTTCCGCCCCTGTGAAACTACTCATAGGAGCCCCTGTGAGCGCAGACCGCTGGGATACACCACCCCCCACCAGTTTGACGCAACCTGAGGCATCTGAGGCGGTCATGCTGTGCCCTCTGTGGCGTGACCTAGCGGCAACTGTGGGCTGGTCACCGGACACGATGCAGGAACTAGGGTATGTGATGTGGCGTGAGTCTCGTTGCGACCCGACAGTTCACTATGACGGTGACCCCAACGGAGGTTCGTACGGGCTGATGCAAGTGAACGGTTTCTGGTGCAAACCGAACCGTTACACAAGCGTAGGTTGGTTGCAGTCGTTGGGTGTTCTTGACGATTGCAAAGACCTACATGACCCGTCCACGAACCTGACTGCTGCGTTGGAAATCTTTCAGTATTCGGAACGTGAGAACGGCAACGGTTGGGAACCGTGGTCGCTTGCTTCTGGGTTCTGCGACCATTCCCACACACGGTGTGTTCGTGGTGACTAGGCTCACGGGGGAGGGGGGACTACAGGGGGGTGGGGGAATAGAACCAGACGCAAGCCACCGCCATAGCGGTGGCGTTGCTAGAAACGTACACAGAAACAACAAGCAAAGGAGCAATAAGTGAGAATCGAAGACGGCAAGGTGTTTGTTCGTCAGTCATGGTTGGGTGATTCGTTGTTGTGCTTGGAGCGTGGTCGTTTGATGATGACCCAGCCCGAGTTTCGTACAACGAACGACTCAGCAATGTTGGGCACTGCGGTGCACGCCGGCATTGAGGCTGTGTTGACAAACAAGATTGAAGCGAGAGATGCACATCACGTTTCGGTTGCGAAACTGAACGAACTGCAACTGAATGACAATGTGAAGATTACGAACACGGACCCTTCGACTTGGGAACCGCTCGTCACATCCATGACCAAAGCATGGGTGGACGGTGTGATGCCTGAAGTCCCGTTGGGTGGTGAGGTTGAGTACAAGTTCGCTGTCCCTACGGGCCGCATGGTTTCCGGTTTGGAACTGTGGTTTGAGGGTACGATGGACTATGTGCACGAGAGTGGTGTGTGGGACTGGAAGACTGCGGCACGCAAGTATTCTCTGTTGGAGAAGCAGACGCAGAACATTCAGTCCGCCATCTATTCGGGTGCATCCGTGAACCTTGGGCTGTGTTCGCATGACATGGAAGGCGGGATTGATTTCCGTTTCGGTGTCATGGTTCGTTCACTCAAAGGTGATACACAGATTCTCTCAGTGCGTCGTGGCAAAGCGCATTGGGATTGGGTCGTTGAGCAGGCTGCCACCATCGTTGGTGCGTATCTTGCTCTGCGAGAAGGCGAAGCATTCACAAATGCGATGCCGAAGAATGACCAACACTTCCTATGCTCCGACCGCTGGTGTCCTTGGTGGTCGGTGTGCAAGGGAGTGTTTATTCAGGACAAGGACAACAAACTAGGAGACCAATAATGGAAGCAAGGGAAGTAAGCATCGTCACACAGGTTGCCGCAAAGATTGCGTCAGAACTGACTGTGACCAGCGAAAACACTCAGGAGACTTTGGACCGCTACGGCGTTCTGCTTGTCGGTGTTACTGAGATGTTGTTCGATACCATCACCCAGCAGATTGAGAAGACCGCACCAGCGGCAACTCAGGAAGCAAACATCATGACCATGGTGAAGCGCACGTTCCCCACCGCTACGGCGACGGGTGGAGACGACACCGCCGGATTCACGGTCACGGTGCAAGGCGAACAGTTCGGTGACCTGCCGAACTGGTTGATTACGGCATGCAAACGTGACGGTGTTACCCGTGTGTTTGACAACCGCAACCAGTTGGCACAAAACCCGAAGCGTCCTTGGTTCAAGGCTGTTGGCGTTGACAAGGCGTACTGGGAGCCGAAGGGTAAGGTCTCGCGGTGAGACTTAGCGCAGCAGAACTGGCTGCGCGTTGGGAGAAGGCTGGGCAGGACAACACTCCTGTCCAGCCACTCTCATCTTCGGAGACAGTCAACCAATACAGGATGTATGAACCGCTCGCTGATGCGGCGGACTCGTTCGTTCGTTGGGCGCAAGCAACGCATGAGCGCATCCATCTCGGTGTCCCTGGGATTGATGACCAGATGCGAGGCATTGCCCCTGGCGAACTGGCGATGATGATTGGATTTGCACACGGCGGTAAGACGTTGGCGTTGATGCAGATGTTGATGCACAACAAAGACAAGCACATCGCCTTGTTCATTCCTGACGAGCCGCGGCAGTTGGTGCTCACCAAACTGACCTGCATGTATCACGGTATTCCGGCAAGAGAGTTGGAAGCCCGTGTCGCAGCCGACGACATGGAAGCGATTGGACTGCTGAAGTCAACAGCACAAGAGTCGTTCCCTAATCTTGCTGTGTTCGACCAACCGCTTTCTGCTTCAGACATGGAACGCGCATACCATGAGGTATGCGACGTTTGGGGGCAAGCCCCTGAACTAGTTGTCGTTGACTATCTTGACCTTGTTGAAGCAGGCGAAACCGTCCCAGACAAAGCAACGTTCCTGAAATCCTTCGGACGTAGACATGATGTGCCCATGTTGGTGTTGCATCAAACGTCACGTTCCGCTGGTGCTGAGGGTGCGAAACTTACAATGTCGTCTGGTTCGTACGGCGGTGAACAGCAAGCGACAGCCATCATTGGTGTGCGTCGCAAGAAGTATCAACTCATGGCTGAGATGAACGAAATCATTGAGAAACTTGACCGCTCCCATTCGGAGCGTGCACAGGAACGTCTTGATGAGATTCGTTACCTCATGACCATCCACGAGTACACGGTGTCGTTGTCGCTGCTAAAGAACAAGCGACCTGGCGGACAGTTGGTGGACGAGATTGATTACGAACTTGACTTGCACACCGGTCGTCTTCGTGAACTGCTGCCAGGTGAACTACCCGAGCAGCATCTGGAGATTGTTCGCCGTGGCAACTCTTACTGACTTCATTGAACTGTTCTCGGGACGGACAGACGCATACGGTTCATGGGAAGGTGGCTGTGTCAAAGAGCCAGTCAACCAAATCCATTTCGTAGAACACCTGACCGGTATCGTCGGTATGGGCATCTACCCTGTGGACGAGAACAACATGACCCGATGGGGGTGCTCAGACATTGACGTGCCAGATTTAGACGGTGTACGCAACCTGCAAACAGCGCTCGCAGTCCAAGGCATCAACACTTGGGTTGAGCGTTCACGCAAGGGCTACCACCTGTGGCTGTTCGCTGAAGCAATGATGCCTGCGTACCTGATGCGTCGCTGTCTGCTGGTGGCACATCAAGTGTGCGACTACCCAGCCAAAGAGGTAAACCCAAAACAGGAAACTGTGTCAGGGTTCGGGAACTATGTTCGTTTGCCGTACTTCGGTGGCATGGACGGCACACCGCAAGAGCGTGTGGTGCTTGACGAATACGACAGGCCAATGGCGTTGTCTGTGTTCGTTGAGGCTGCGCTCCAATCCCGCAACAAGGTTGCGGTGATTGAGCGTGTCGCGCTCATGTGGAAAGAACCGCGACGCGCCGAACTGAAGTTCGACAAGCCGATTCCCTCCATCTCGGAACTGCGCTACTACATGTCGCCGTACACGTTCAAGATTTGGCAGCACGGTCCTTTGGACGGCTCTGACCGTTCGTCAACGCTGGTGCGCTTGGCGGACAGGTTGCGTCGTGACGGCATGCGACCGGAAGAAGTTCTGTCCGCTCTCATCGAGGCGGACAAGCGTTGGGGCAAGTTTCATTCCCGTGAAGACGGACTACTTCAATTAGAATCCATCGTGATGAAAGTGTTCTCCGAATGAAGCGATACACGCAGGAGTTCCCTGTCAGACCGATTGCCAAAGGCAGACCACGCATGACCCGTAACGGTCATGCTTACACACCGAAAAGGACGTTGGAATATGAACAGCAAATCGCGGCGCTTTACAAAGGCCCGTTCTTCAACGAAGACCAACTCGTCGAAGTCTCGCTCGTCTTTACGAAAGATGGGACGACTATCAGCATCATCGGTCATGAGAACAAAGACTGGAAGCATCCGCTAAAAGGCGACATTGACAACTATGTGAAGTCAATGCTGGACGCTTTGAACGGTGTCGCTTGGGTTGACGACAAGCAAATCATCCAACTGACTGTGAGCAAACTATGAGCAAATGGAATCCGGGGAAAAGCCAGCCGGGGAAATGGAACCCAGCCGATGAATATCTCACACCAAAACAAAAACACGAAACCCGCAAAAGACGTTGGGCTTCACGCGAGGCTTCAGCAAAAGTCTTTGCGCAAGTGTTCTTCCAAGTTGAGCAAGGTGGGGAAAAATGAAGAACAGTAAATGGGATATCCAAGCCAACACATTCAACTTTGACGAAGACCTGAAGTACGGTCAACTCGGTGAGAAACGCATCCGCATCATGCTGGAGTCACTCGTCGCCGGTTCGTTCGAAGTCAAAGCAGACCGCTACCGCAACGGCAACATGGTCGTAGAGATGCGACAGAACCCGCGACGTTCCGGCAAGTGGATTCCCTCAGGACTGCAAGTGACCAAAGCGCAATGGTGGGTGTACATCTACTCAATGGACGGAGGGTTCATGATAGTTTCCGTAGACCGTCTAAAGCGATACATTGACGAACACAAGGACACGTTGGAGACACGTGACCTTGCACGCAAGTCCGACAACCCGGCATGGGGTTACCTGCTGAAACCAGCACAGGTTATGGAACTCATGTACTCAGACCGTTACGATGCCTAAACCAGAAATCAACCTTGCAGGTGATTTACTGGATTCGTTTCGTTCTGTGTTGCGTCCACAGAGCGAAATGGAAGCACTCATGATGGCAAAGCCACATGAAGAAATAGACGACTCGTTTGAACAAACAATGCTTGCACGCGAGGCTGTGTACGAAGCGATAGAGATGCTTCCCCCTCGTGACCGCATGATTGTGGAACTGGTGACGTACGAGGCAATCTCGCTGTCGCAACTCGGCAAGGTTCTCGGCTGCACCAAAACGCATGCGTTCCGTTTACGAAACTTTGCGTACGATAAACTAAAACAAGCCCTACAAATGAACGCACACATCAGAAGGAAGTATCCAATGGCATCCACATGGGACCAATCCGCAACACAATGGTGCACGTTCCTCGCCTCTCTGGCGACGGAACGAGCACCGATGGATTACAACGAAGTGCGCGACCGCATTGACGCACTGATTTCCACCACGTTCAACAACGACCAAGAACCTTCGCAGTCAATGTTCATCGCTGTCGCCAAGCCGACTATCCAGTATCTGCGCAAACTCAACCGATGGGATAGCGCAGAGATGGCAAAACTGTTGGCATTCAAGCAGCATGATTACGGACACAAAAACATTGACCGCTTCGGTCTCAAAGGCATCATCGTTCGCCTCAACGACAAGTATGAGCGTCTAGCAAACCTTGAGTTCACACGCCGGTTCGCGGGCAAAGGCAACACCGTCATTCCCAAAGTGAACGAGTCCAAGGTTGATACACTTCTTGACATTGTTGGTTACTGTGTCATCGGACTGATGGTGCTTGATGACACGTTCAAATTGGAACTAGGAGAAGCATATGACACAGGCACGTCAGATAACTCTGGGATTTGATAAAGAGGTGAGCGTTGCGACGATTGCAAAAATTCTTCGCCAGATTTATCCGGATGTGGAAGTCGGCAAAGGCATCACCGTCAACGGACTCTACGACAACAGCATTTACATTCACAACGGAAGGAAACGACGTGAATGACAATCCAGAAAAAGTTCACAATCAATACACCCAGGGGCAGATGGATTGGTTGGAAAAAAACTACCATAAACTTCCAGCAGAGGATAAGTTGCTTATTTGTATCGGTTTATTCCCGGATGAAATGCTGGAAATAAAATGAGCAACGAACAGGATTGGATTTACGAATTCATGTCGAAAAGCGAAGCCGACAAAATGGAGGCTGACGCTGAAAAGATAGAACGCATCAACAGCACACTGGTGACCCTGATACTCACGGCGCCAATGGAATCCGTTGTCGATGTGGTCAAGACATGGGACCGCGCGGTTGCCGGGGATTTGATGGCTTGGGCTAGAATGAGCGAGTTCACAGAATCATTGGTTGAGCACATGCGAGACCATCTGGACGAAGAAGGAGTGCTATGAGACCCTGGATTATTCTCTGGAAAGATGCCTACTCGCCTGTTGACGAGTGGTACGACATGAACGACTACACGCCAACCATCGACGAACTGCCAAACGTGTCCATCGGTTACCCGTTCTCGTGGGCTGGCGGCTACATCACGCTTGCGTCAACGATTGACCAAGACAGCGAACAGGTGTGCACGACGATGGCAATCCCGATGGAGATGGTTCAGTTCGCAGCACCGCTGGCAATTGATACCAGCGTGCACTTCGGTGACTACAAACAGTACAACCGTTTTATCGCTGGCGATTTCTTTTTGCGGGACGAATTAGCATGGCCGGGAAACCCTTCTCCGCTAACTCACCAAAAGCCTCACGCACCAACTGAACATCATCAGCCATCTTTGGGCTGAGTTCAATATGTAACCAGTCGCCCTTCGGCGCACCGCCAATGGTCGGCTTCGTGTACTCCTGCCACGTGCCGCGGTCGCAGCGCCAGCCGCGACCATGCGGCTCAGGAAAATAATCCAACACAAGTTCGATACCAAGCACATCAGCGTTCTTCGTCAAGAACTCACACAGCCACTCCGCAATCTTGCGACCATTACGACGACCCTTGCGCCCAATCTTACGATACGACAAATCAGTTGCACGACCAGTGCTGTGTACGCTCATCGTCCCCGGCTTACCGCGCATGTCACGATACACATACATGCCATTGTTCCACAACGCATAGTCCGTAATCTGCTCAATCGTCTTCACGAACTCGACAAGACCGGGACGCGCTTTACGCGCGTCACCGTCTCTATTGCCAGTGTATGGTCTCACATGCCCCCCTCTTCTTCGGGCAAACGCTGTTTCAGATTACTAAGTTCCCTCAGCCTACGTCGCAACTCGGACTCTTGCATCTCCTGAGTCACCTGTCGAGTCGGCAAACCAAAATAACCGAGCAGCGGATTGAGCACACCACGTTCCTGATACTCAGGACGTGACGGCACCAAACGCTCAGCCTGGTTTAGCAGCGGTGCAAGGTTCGTCAACAGATACAAGAACCTGTCGGACACAAGCCGCTCACCCTGCGGACCAGTCGTACCCTGACCGAACGGCTGACCCAGATACGAAGCCAACTTACCCACAGGACCGGACACAGGCTGGGTCACACCCTCTTGGAATGGCACATCGGAAAAGAACCGCTTGTCCGCTAAGAACGCTTCCAACGGTGCACGGATAATCGGGTTCACATCCGCGGCAAGACGCTTCGGTGAACGCAACTGCTCAACCTGCTGGCCAAGACGACTGAACGGCAGGTCAGGTGTCACGGCAAACGTGCTACCCGGAATCATGAACGCACCCGTTTCCTTCATCCACTTCGGCATCAACTCGCCAGACTTGCGGTCCTCAAAGTTGTTCTTGAAACTGGTGAACACACGGTACGCGCGCGGGTTTGCCCAGATGTTCACCATCTGCAACGGCAGGTTCCGGCTCGTCCACATCCAGAACGGAACAATCTGACGCATCATCGCGTCAGCCGTGCTGGTGTCCTGATAGTCAACCATGAAGCGGCGCACACGAGCAGCGGCGCTCAGATAATCCATACCGCTCTTGGCCCCGTCGTATGCGAGCATAAAGCGAGCATGGTCGTCAGCCTTTATACCAATCTCTTGCGACTTGAGAGTGAACTTGTTGCTATAGATTGCGTTGCCAAACGCAAGGTCAACTTCGCTTGCCTGACCACCACCAGAACCCATCAAAGCATCAAACGATGTGCGCACAAACGCAGCCTCTTCAGGGCGCAGACGCTTGATGTAATCATCTGCACTTTCTCCAGCCTTAACAGCAGCACGAATACCACGCCAATGCTTCAACCCATCCAACAGATAATCGGGGCGACCACCAGCAGCAACAAGCATGAACCCGTTAGAGATGCTGTTACGCACATGGAAGCCAGGTGTCGCCACAGCCCAAGCCTTAAAGAACTTCGTGTACGGCGACAGGAAGCGCTGCATCGCACGAGCAAACGCCGGGTCCTTCAACCTGTGTGCGTTATTAAAGATTTCAATAATCTTCGCGTTGCCCTGCAAGCCAGGGAACTGTGCACTGAACTCCTTGTAGCCCTCCTCCAACTCGCGCGCAAACGTAATACCCAACGCGGCAGTCGTGTCACCAGCGGCGCGAGTCATCAACTCGCGCTGCACATTCTGCAACATCGAAGCATTATCAGCCTCAACCCGAACCACATTCTCAATGTTCGCCAACATCTGTGTACGAATCTCCGCGTACTGCACCAACTGGGCACGGATACCAGCAATTGCTTTCTCCTGACCGGCAGTCTTCTTCAAACCGTCAAGGGTTGTAAGAATCTCTTCCAGTTCAGCAGTCCACTCCTGGAAGTCAGTCTGCCAGTCAACATTCTTGCGAACCTTTGGCGGCTTAGCCTTCATCTTCTCCATCAAGGCCTTAATGCCCTGAACACGAGAGAACGCTTCCTGCTCCGCCGTCACCAGAGTGCCACGGTTGGACAGCGCCGCTGCTGCAACGTTGTACCGTGCAGTAGCCTCAACAACCTGCTTCTCAGTCGAAGCAACCTTATTCTGTGCAGTCTTCAGCGCTTTGTCCGCAGCAATCTTGGCGTTAATTGCCTGCTTGGTTGCATCATCCAAAGCCTTATTGCCAGTCTTGACTGGTTTGCCATTTGCTACCGCAATGTCAAACGCAGCAAGCCTGTCATTCGCCGCATACACAGCAGCCTGTGCCTGAGCCAACTCAGCCCGAGTGGACTTCAAATTCACTTTCAGACGGCTCATCAACTCACGGGTCATCGCAATATTGCCGGCATCAGTTATGCCTTCAAGTTCAATCTCGCTAACTTCCTGCACGGCGCGACGCAACGACTCGGGGAGTTGCGGCGGCTCGGCAAGCGCACGACGAGCCCGAGCCTCAGCAGCATCAGCAACAGGGCGCAAAGCGGACACAACCTCTTCAGGTGAGATAACATCAGTCTGACCAGCCACAATTGTTGCGCCCCTGGATTGAAGCACACCATTACCAACCGCAATCGGTGTTTCGGCAACATCAACAATCAAGCCATCACGAGCCATCTGTTCCAGCAACTCATCGTGCGACAAACCGACAGAAGCATACAGCCTTCTGTATTCTTCGTTCAATGCAGCCAAATGCTCCACAGCCTCACGTGCCGCACCACCGCTCTTTGCCGTCTTCAGTATCTTGGCGTTATCGGAAACAGCCTGCCCAAACGCCGCATGCCTACGCAGCAGTTCACCTTCAAAACTATTTTTCCACGCTTTAAGCAACGTCGCCCTACGTTCATCACCAAACACAGCACCAACACGAGCCTCGGGATGGAGTTCCAGATAACGCTCAACAGCCTTATGTGCGCTTACCGGCTTCTGGAACCCGAGGGCCTGCTGAACACTTTCATCCTCAAAGTAGGTCTTCAACTGACGCATCTTCTGGACCTGAGCCATCTGCATGTTCGGGTCATTGATGATGAACTGACTATTGAGTGCCGCAATTTCTGCATCAATGTTCTTAATTTCAGCGTCGCGTTTTGCAACAGCATCCCACTCGTTGCGACCCCTATTGGCTTTTGCTGCCGCCTCTGCTTTTGCCCTTCGCGCTCGCAACTTGTTGATATCTGACTGAATATCGGCGCGCATCCTCGGACGGCTATACAGCGAACGGGTCTCCAAAGCATCAAACATAATGGGTTTGCCAGCCTCATCAACAGGCGGCGGAATTCTGAACTGGAAGTTCTCAGCCCTCCACACCTCATCAAACCGCAAAGCATCTTCCAACTGTTTGACAACGGGCGTGCTCTGACGGTAAGTATTAATTGCCGCAATGCTTGCAGGAGTGCTACCAGAAAACGCATCAGCAGGCAAAGACGTGCTGCCAGCATAAATTACAATAGCCTTAGACGGCTCATAGATGGCGTCACGCGTAATCGGGTCAGAAACAGTGCGAACAGCCACCGTGTTCGTACGCACAAGAATGTTAAACAATTCAGCATCATTCGGTGATGCAAACTCTGGGATTGTCCTGCCATCAAAGTCAACAAACGCAGACATGACATTGTCCGGAATCGTCACCCCGTCCTGACCAAGCGTGAACACCATCTTCGCATCAGACGCACCAGACAAATAGTCCCTCACCTGCTGCGCGTTAAATGGCACAACCTCAGCCGTGTGCACTGTGTACGAATCACGCAGGTTATTCGCCGCACCCCACCTAGCAATTGCAGCCTCATCGCCAACAGTCATAAACTTTCTAGTGCTGCCAGCCGGCGAAACGTCAATGACGTTATCGCCATTCGCATTGCGGATACCAGCAAAGTCATAGTCGGCAATGTTTCGCATGAAGTCATGCAAACGACGACGCTCCTGAGCAGCAAGATAACTTGGCCTGGATTCAATTTTTGCCAACTCGTCACGAGCCGCGGCAACGTTTTGAATAGCCTCAACGACCTTCTGCGGAATATTCAAATTCTTTGGCGGAGTTTGAACGCGCGTCGCGTACACAACCTCGCCGCTATCTGTAATCCTTGCGGCAGGCTCAGCAATGATAGCCAATGTTTCGTCAACCCAACGAACAGCATCGGGGTTCTGCGACATTTGATACAGTTCGTAGTCGGCAATACGCATCCGCTCCAACTCACGGTCAGCCTCAGTCATCGCCTTTGCCGCCTTGCCAGTCTTTGGCTCCAGCATCTCTTTGCGATACGGCTCAATTTTCGCGCCCTCAAAGTCACGATAAACCTTTAGCGTCGCCTCCGTGTCCGCAATTTGCTGACGCAAGAAAGCAGCGCGTCCAGCGTCACCAAGGATAACAAGGTTGCCCTTGTCGTCCGTAAGGCGCAAGCCGACACGGGCGGCATCCTCAGCCTTGATGGTCGGGTCAATCGCCACAGAACTCAACACGTTCTGCCGTCGAGCAAGACGACTCTCTAGGCGCCCAATAATCGAATCCTCACGCGAAATAAACTTGTACTGGCGTTCAAGGGCCTGAACAACCTCACCACCAACAATGTCGTTCTCAACACCAAAGAACACACGCGAACTGGAACCGAACGTACCACCACGACGATACTTACCACCAACACCCGTGTACACCTTGCCGCCACCAATAGCCCTGGCAAAGAACTCCTCAACACGGCGACCCGTACCCTTGGAAATGTTGGCTGTCGCACCATCAAACAAACCGGCGACACCGTAAGTGTCGCGGAACCTAGACCGTCCACGCAGTGTGGTACGCACATCACGGATAGAACCAGCAATACCGGCAGCAGCACGAGCCTCATCCTGAGCAGCCTTTACGCGCGTGCGGATGGAGTCAATCTGTGCACGATACGCAACAGCCTGCTCTTCGGTAATCAAACCTTTCTTGCGCAGCGTGTCAACCGTGACACGCGCCTTGTTCTTCAGCGAACGGCGGTCAAACTCTGAAGCAATCTCTTCAACCGTCTTGCCCTGACGAGCGCCCTTCGCCATCAGCGTTTCTTTGCCAGTCATCCTGATACTGGTCGCCTGACGGTTCAGACGCTGACCACCACCAGCGTTAGCGCCACGAACCTCAACCTGCTTCAACTCTTCCAACAACCCAACATACTCTGGGTCAGCATTCACCAACTTGTCAAGTTCCTGCAACCCCTTACCCCTAGCACCAGCATCAAGAACACCAAACACCTTCTCAACAGCCTCACGCTTAGCCTCAGGCAAATTACGAACATATGTCTGTAGAGCCTCAGCATGCTGCTGGCGCGGCAACTTATCCAAAATCTCACGCTGCATTGTCGCCATCGTCTCGTACGCCTCTTCAACGACAGAACGGAACGCACCAATCTGACGCGACTGCTCCTTGGCAACATTACGCACAGTCACCGACCACACCGACTCTGGCAACACAACACCAGCAGGCAACATCGACTGTGCGCGGTCAGCAACAAGATACGCCTCATGGAAAATATAATAGTTCGCAAGCGTGTCAGCCATGTCCGCAATCTGGTCACGCAGGTCGCCGCTCAAAGCGGCAACCGTCTGCTGCACAAACGGATTAGTGCCCTTATTGTCAAGAACCTTATCTAACTGCTTCTGAACCGAAGCACGCTCAGTAGACAGTTTGTTTATCTGCTGCTGCGCGCTACGCACAACAGCCGGGTCCTCGCGGAACGTCGCAACACGCACCCCCTCATCCACATATTCAATAACTTGATTCGCTACCTGACGGAACTCACGCGCACCAAACTCGCCAGACGCATAACGAGTCTCAATAACCGTATCCAAAGCATCAATCAGTTGGTCAACACCCTGACGACCATCCGGGAAAGCATTGTCCGGCAAAGCCTGCAACATCTGAATAGCACGATTCTTAAACTCAAACACCGCGTCCTGTGTAAGACCAGCCGCAATCGTCTGGTCAACAAACGCACCGAACTCGGTGCCAAGATTCGACACAATCGCAGCAGAACTTGTCGGACCAGCAACAGAAGAAAAAGCGGAAATCTCTTTGTCCAACTTGTCCAACTGTGTACGCAAACGAACAATCTCAGTAGCCGCATCAACCACAGCACCGTCAGCGGCACTAAGAGTGCCGCGACCTTCAATCGACTTCGCACCAGCAGTACGAATCATCTCATTGATACGAGAGATGTTGCGAACCTGCTCCGATGCGTCATTCCACAAAAGAGCACGCGGAGTCACCCCATCCAACAACTCCTGCGCAAAAGCCTCCTGACCAGCAATGCCACCCTTGACGTATGCGGCCTTCATCTCACGCAACGTCATCCAATAAAACGCCTGAGTCAAGGATTCTTCATTGTCTGCAATCGTGACGCCACGCACCAACTCATTGTTGGCGCGGACTACAGTCCAGCCCTGTTCACCGCGTCGGGCAAGTATCTTGGACTTGTCAATAAAACGTGGTTCAATTCTGTCGAACACAGCACGGGAGGCTGTTCCCTCTCCGGCAATTGTGGCGCGAACCCAATTCTCGCCCAACCCGAATTCTCTGCCACCTGGCGCGTCAGATGGAATCGTTCCACCGATAACGGCATAGGTGCGTACTCGTGGGTCGAAGATTTCACCCATCAACTGCTCGGCGGCAGGAACATCGGGATAGTTGATGCGCACCGGAATCATTTCAGAAGAAACAACCTGCCCGTCAACAATAATCTCGTCAAGGAAAGTCGTACCATACTCTGCGGTAAGTCGCTGTAACTCGGGACCAAAGTCGTTGCCCAAGAAATTAATTAGACGCTGTGTGCCCTGAAACTTTTCCATTTCTTTGGATGAGATTTCAGCAATCTTACGCAGGTCGGCAAGGTGCTTGGCAACCATGTCAACGTCCGCCTCGCCACGAGCGAGAGCGGAACGCAACTCATTCGCAGTCTTCGCGGCACTCTTCAAATCATTCACAAAACCATTGCTTACGCCATTGAGTGCATCCATCAGCGTGTTCTGTTCCGACAGGAACGAATCACGCATCACAACAGCAGCCTCATGGCTCGCAATCGCCTTGTTCAAGTTATCCAAAGCAAGCGTGACCTTGGCTTGCAACACATCCGGGTCCTCAACCAAACGACGAGCCTCATCAAGCAACTGCTGGGCAGAAACCTTCTCGTCGCGCACAAGGCGACCCAAGACGCCGGTGCGCTCAGTCGGGTCAAACGCACGACCAGTAAGCCGAACCAGTTCCTGCACCGTTGACTGCAACTCGGTAACCGAATCATCAACCGCAGAAACAGCATCGTCATACGCCTTCTGCAAGGTATTCGCAAAGTCGGGGTCAACCATGCCACGTTCCTGAATCATCTTCAGAACACCAGCATCCTTCAGGTTGTTCAGCATCGCAGCAGTACCAGCGGTCTCGGCAACAACATCCGTATACTTCGCCATCACCTTGATGGCGTCAGTTTCAAACAAGTCAAAGCCCAACTGCTCACGGGTAACCTTGTTGATGCCGTCAATTGTCCCCTTGTGTACGTCACCTGGTACACCCATGAAATCCCTCTTGGGGCTGATACCGCGACGCTTCAGCGAACCCTGAAGGTCGCGCGGGTCAATCTTCAAATAGGTCATCAACTGCTCATACTTCGGGTCATCAAACGCAGACTCCAAAGCCTTACGGGCATCATCAGACAACATGTGCGGGAAGTAAACCTCACCCAGGTCGCCAGCCTTCCAACCTGGGTCAACAGCCTTCATGCGCTCATCAATTTCTCTGCGCACCTGCTCAAAGAAATCTTGAACACGCTTTGCAGCAGCACGCTCAGACTCCGACGCAACAGCGTTCGGATTTTCAATAAGCCTGTACAACGTGGTACGACTTGATTCAACATTTGGGTCAGCAATCAAATCAACAACACGACGAGACACAGACTCTTTAGCAATGCCGGCTGCGCTACGGCGCACGCCGTCAGCACCCAAAAACGCGGACACAGTAGTAGCCTCATCCGCAGAAATGCGTCCAGCCGCAGCATCAGCCCTCAGGTCACGAACACCAACAGAACCAGTACCACGCGGCGTAATCCACTTCTGAAGATTCTCGCCAACACGAGTATTAACAACACTCAAACGCGCCTTGGTGAGACCGGCCTCCAACGCCTGTGCAAGTGGACCAGACCCAGGCAAACGCAACTTAGTGCCAGCAACATAAATACCAGCACGACCCAAACCAATAACCTCAGCAATATCCTTCGGCACAGCAGACTTGCCGCGAGCAAGCACATTCTTGATTTCTTGACCAGAGCCGCCGTAACGGCGCACAAGGTCAGCCAAAGCCTCACGACCAGCACGACCAGACACAGTCTTCGTACCCAACGCCGTACGCAACGCCACCTTCTCAGCAGCCTCAGTCACACCAGCACGCAAAACACCCTTTGCACCAACCTGCGCACCCTTCAGAACAGAACCACCACCAAGCGTCAAATAGTTCACCGGGTCCAAAGCCAAGTCACCCAAGAACCCAACAATCCGACCCTTCCAACCCTTCATCGGCACAACCCGACCGAAACCGAACGCCGGGTCCTTTATCTGATTAAACCAGTCAGACGCACTCGCCCGTGTGTTCGGGTCCGAATCCAACGCATCCTTCGCTTCCTTCAAAGTCGAAGTCACAGCACGAAGCGGAATACCAATAGTGTTCAACCCATTCAACACAGCCTTCGCCGGCAACGAATTCAGCACCGACGACAGCACCCCCTGAGGTCCAGTAGCACCCGTACCACCAGCAGCAATCTGCTCAATCTGACTCTTGTACTGCGGGGCAATCTCCTGCAAAGCGCGAGCGCGCTCGGTCAACGAGTTCGCCTGTGCACGCAACACAGGGTCCATCGGAGGCAACGGTTGAATGCCAGCCGAAGGTCGCGCCTGAGGCTGAGGTTGTGCGGTTGTGCGACCAGCCCTACGTGCCGCCTGATTAGTCCCAAGCGCAGCCAAACGCTTCAGCAGGGCGTCTGTATCGATTGGGGGTCTAGCCATTGTTCATCAACCTGTTCACATACGCACGCCGAATAATGGCATCTACTAAAGGGCTTCCCGTTCCCTGAGCAGCCTGATTCTGGCGGACGCGTTCTGTGAACAGACGCTTGGCCTCCTGCATGATGGTATCTTTATTCGCCTCAAAAGCCTTCAGCCTCGTATAGTCACGGTCATTCGCAGACAACGGACCAGCCTCCAACTCCTTCGGACGCAACGACGGCGACACCCCAGCCATATAACCACTCGGGGTCACGTTCGCCTGACGGCGAACCGGACCCTTCCCCTTAGCCTCAGCCTCCAACTTCATCGTCTCATCGTCATAACCGTATTCCTTCAACTTCTTCAGAAACGCGGCACGAGCCTGCTGCTCAACTCTTCCAGTCGGACGAGCATTCGGGTCAGACCACCAAGTCCCACCATCCAACCCATACTCACGACCAATCTGAAAAGCAATATTGCGACGAGCATCACTGTAAGCACCTGCGCCCCTAAAAGGACCAGCAAAAGCCTGACCAGCAAACTCTGCCCTCTGAGTAGGCGTACGATAAATACCCATCTCCTGATTCTTCTTGGTGCGCTCAGCCTCAATCTCTTGCAACCGCTTCGCGGAAGCAGTCGAAGCCACATCACCAATCGTCTGACTAATACTTTCAGCAATCGCTTCATCTGGACCAGGGTAACCAGCCTCCGGCTCCGGCAAACCAGCCTTAGCGAACACAGACTGTGCATCGCTGGCAACCGATGCATCAAGCATCTTGCCCTGCAAATCAAACTGCTCATTCTTCAACTTGGTTACAAGATTCTTTAAATCAGCCTTTGACTCGTACGGCTCATCAGGATTTTGACGATACCAATTATCGGTATTATTGTTGTCAATCCAACGCTTGATAGCAACATCAGACTCACCCCGACCAACCATCGCCAGAATCTGCGAACGAACAGAATCGGGGCGAGAAGTCGCCATAATCTCGTTAGACACCGGCATGTACCGCTGACGCAAAAACTCTTGGTCATACTTTGGATTGGGTTGCTGCTGAAAAGTCCCAGAGAAAATACCCAACTCCGGTGACAGCAGAACATCAAGGTCACTCTTGTTACTGCTCTTCGTGTCACTTAACTGGGCAAGCAGCATCAGAATCTGTTCAAGGTCCATAATCAATCCACCAATCCGAATTGTCCAGACAACGGAATCCCAGACGGAATCACAGGTGTAGCAGGCTGAGTCGCCGTGGGCGGCTGACCAACACCAGCCTCAGCCAAACGACGACGCAACTCCTCTTCCAACGCAATCTGACGCTGACGCTCCGCATACTGCTGGTCAGCAATACGCTGCGCAATCTGCGCCAAAGCCGCAGCCTGCGCCTGCTCCGCCTGTGTACGATAACCCTGACGCTGCGACTGCAAGTTTGCACCAGCCAACGTGGCAGCCATCTCAGCCTCAGACATACGCGACGTACCAGCCTGCTGAGCAGCAGCCGACAACGTATTAATTAAATTCTGAAAACCGGCAGCACCCTGACGCGAAGCCTCCGCTTCCGCAGCAGCCTGAGCGAGCACAGGTTCGGCACCAACACCATACGCAGACAGAATGTTCTGACCCTCAGCGGTTGGTGTGACGCCAGAGGCGGCAACCAACTGCGCATACGGGTCATTGGGATTCTGCGCCAAGTAATCACGCAAAGCACCAAACCCTTGACCTGTCAACTGCTCAGCCTGCGTAAATCCGGCACCGATGTTCTCCAGCGCACGATTGTACGCACTTTGAACATCTTCACGCTGACGCGTACCCATCTCTTGAATCATGTTCATCAACTGGTCAGAACCAGACCTGTAAGCACCAGACGAAACATAATCCTGAAGCGCCTGACGCTGACGCGCAGCAGCAGCCTGCTCGTCCGCATACTTCTTGCGTTCAAACGCCAACTCAGCCTGCCACTTACCGGCATTGCTGTCGGCTGTGCCACTACGACCCATTTTCAGAATCGCGTCCAGCATCGCCGCAGTGTCTGACTGACCAGCACCAGGCGCAGTCGGGCCCGTGTAGGTACGACCCATCACATCAGCCACAACCTTTGGAGACAAACTAGCACGCCCAACATTGGGAAGGACCAGAGACTTGTCACGGGTCGCGTCATACGCGCCCGTTCCAGCATACGAAGCACCAGCAGGAGTCAAATAACCAGCAAGGTAACCGCTAGGCGTAATTTCGCGCGCACGAGCCAAATCCTCCGGGGTGTACGGAGCCTCATCTGGTGTTGGCGGCAAACCGCCAGCAACCGTAGGCCGCCACTTAAAAATACCACGCCGTGCCATCACGCACCTCCAACTCTAAACGCATACAACTCCTGAGCCGCATTAGCAATCTCACGAGCCTTCTCCGCTTCCAAATCTGCCAAATACTGGCGGTACTGCTCCAACAAACGAGCCTCCTCCAAATCGTACTGACGTTGCTGGGCAGTCTGCTCCTGCTCAAACTCAGCCATCTGACGAGTCTGCTGACGAGCAAAATCCTGCATCGCCCGATTAAACAAACCAGACCGAACATTCGGACCATACAAATTACGACGCGACAAACCACGAACCAACTGCGGCTGAGCCTGCTGATACTGCTCCTGCATCTGTGTACGCGACCTCGCACCACGCTGCTTCCCCAACAGCCGCGCATACGCATTTGCAGCACCAGTCGCCGCATAATTCTGGGTCGCCGCACGACGGCGAGCCTCAAACGCACTAGGGTCGTACGCCATTACGCCTCCGAGCATCAATCGCCGCAATCTGCGACTTCATCGAATCCATCTCAGCCTTCATCTCCGACAACTCACGCGACAACGAAAAGAAAATCTGCTGCAAACGCGCAGCATCATCCGACGTCAACGTATTAATAATTGCGGGAGACCAAACAGTTCTCATCCAAACACCTGCGAACCCAACACAACAGCAGCCGAATCACCAGCAGCCAACTGCGACGCAACACCCGCAGCCAACTTATCAACCGTCACCGCACCATCAGCAATCTTCGAAGTCTCCACCGCACCAGTACCAATCTTCACTGACGTAACAGCACCATTTTCCAAGTTGGTGCCAGTAGCCAAACCATCAGCAAAGTTCTTGACAGCAGTAAAGTTGCTGTTGACCTCACCAGCCTCAGCAACAGTATTATTCGTAAACGTATAAGGAATAGAAACAGGCATTATCCCGAAACCTTTCGATTGTTGTACTTGTAAGTAATGGAATCAATTCCCCACGAACCATCACTCGGACCCGTGAAAAGCAACTGCACAGAACGAGCCAACCCCAAATTACGTCCACTCTCCACAGTCACACCCTCAGAAGCAGTACCCCACAATCCATCACCCCACTGGCCAATACCCCAATACATGCCAACACCGGCAGCAGCCAAAGTCACATCAAACTGTTTACGCTCCGAACCAGACGCCTCCTCATAATTCTGATACACCTTCACACTCACAATACGCTGAGTGTCAACCTGCTTGAACACAATGTCCGGACGACGAAACATCTTCTTCGCCGCATACCCGTTACCATCAACCCAACCAGTCCGATAGTAAGAATCAAACGAAGCAGGCGTACCATCAATATTGTCCTGCTCCTCACCAAACAAATCAACCTTCAACACATACGCCTGTGTCGGATGAATCGCCAAACGATAATTCGCGTTATTCCCATCCGTAAAGTCAATGCCACCAATGACGCCATAACCGTCATGGGTGGCAAACTTTGTGTAAGCACCACCCTGACTGATGGACGGGTCGTACACAAACGAAACAGTCGGCTTAATAGCCGTACCGTTCAAGTCGTACGGCAACGACAACCACACACGACGACCAATAAACGTAACCGAATACGGCTCCGTAGACGAAGTGCTCAACTGCCCTTTGTCAACAAGCGGACGCAACGGCTCAAACACATCCAAAATCTTTGTCCCATCATAAAAG
>Ga0208644_1000870_pt1 | contig 26849 bp, 29 predicted proteins | sample VirMetDEL_Nov_18_FD_184517 | JGI IMG/M metagenome (GOLD analysis project Ga0208644, IMG submission 184517) | Aqueous microbial communities from the Delaware River and Bay under freshwater to marine salinity gradient to study organic matter... | ecosystem: Environmental > Aquatic > Marine >...
CCATATAAAATATATGATAATCTAGTAATTTATAGATTACCATATAAAGCATATGATAATTTATAAATTATCATATGCTTTATATGGTAATCTATAAATTACTAGATTATCATATATTTTATATGGTAATCTTGAAGGGTAATTTATAGATTACTTTTTATATGAAAATAAGGAAAATTTCCTTATATATCTTATAAATGATGAAATAAAAATATGGTAATTTAAAAAATGATTTTTAAATCTGAATGAATCTATATTATAATAAATGAATAAAAGCGATGAAATAATGAGACTAAATAAGGAAGGAAAAAAAGAAGATTTTATTTTTTCTAATCTTCCTAATAATATTATTATGAAGATTATAAATATAGAAGAAGAAAGGAAAAAAGAAGAAATTATTAAAATGAGAAAAAGAAATTTAATAGATGAAATGAATTATTTATTTATTAATATGAGATTAAATAAAGATAAATATAAAAAGAGAAAAGAAGATTATTATTATATTAATAATTTATATTATAATTTTAAAGAGGGAATAAATGAAGAAGAATATTTAAATAATATTATAGACTTCGATTATGAAATAATATTTCATAATTTAGATAAAGAAGGGGATTATTTAAAATATTTCGAAATAGAATATAATAAAGAAGGAGAAATTAAAGATTTTATTTTTTCTAGATTTTATTTATATAGAGAGAAAATATATTCTTATATATCTGCTATTATTAATTTTGAAGATTATTATTAAAGAAATCATAAATTAAAATAAAATTATAAAAATATTAAATTATAAAAATATTAAAAGAGATAAAAAAAGAGGAAGTATAAAGGAAATGAGCGTATTATCTAAATTTTATTATAAAAAGAATAAATTAATGAGAAGGAGTAAAGATTTTAGTATAACTCAGAAGTTATATTTAACTTGTAATCCGATTAATGAAAGACTGAGAAGTTATGCGATAGAAACTTCAAATTTAGAAATTTTAGAAGAATTAAAAAAAATAAAAGATTTTTTAAAAAGAGATGATATAGAGTCATGGAAAAAAGAAAGAAACGAAAAAAATGTATATTCAAAATTAAGTCATCGAAAAATAGCAATTGAAGAAATGAATAATCTGTATAAAAATATATTAAAATATTCAAATGAAGAGTTGGACGATATGTATAATAAAGATAATCAAGACTGGACTAATTGGTGCTGTAATGTAAGGGACTATTATTGTTATAATAAAATATTAAATAATCGTTGTATACCTATTTTAGATTTAAAAAGAATAATGGTAAATAAAAAAGAAATGATTTTAAATATAAAAAATTAAAAAAATGATAATTTCTAATTATAAAATATCATTTAAAAAATATATTATATATATATAAGAAAATTAAATGGAAAATAAAGTTAATAAAGCAATTGAAAATAGAAAAAGATTTATTAAAGCGATTGTTGAAATATCAAAAGCAGATAATTATAAAGAAGCAATAGAAGAGTGGACGTATGTATTATGTGTTCAAGGTGCTAATAAATGTATATGTAAACAAACATTAACCGCTCAATACGTAATTATTAGAAATAATATATTAAATACTCAGGCAGAAATAGGGATATGTTGTGCTGAGCATATTAAAAAAGCGGAATTTAAAAAAGCAAAAGAAGCACTGGACAGAATTAAACACCCTGAAATGTATTGTCAGATATGTATGTCTAAAATGAGAAATGATAATATAAAAAATTTATTATATTGTCCATGTTGTAGAAAAGAAGCATTAAAGAAAAAGAAAGAAGAAGAAAAGAAAAATAAAAGCAATGAAAAAATTATTAAAGAATATGAAAAAATTATTAAAGAAGGAAAAGAAAAAAGGATTAATACTGGTAATTATAAAGGTGCTTTTTTTATCAATGTTTATAAAAAAAATTCAACCTACCATAAATATGTAGAAGAAAAAGCAAAAAAAAAAGGTTATAAAACCTATATTAACTGGGCGAAATCTTACGAGCAATTAAAGGAAGAAAAAAATAAAATTATTGAAAATGAATAAATTTTTATGACTATAAAAAAATTTTAAAGGGGTATATATTGATTAATCAAATTTAATAATAAATTCTTTTTTCGTGAATTTCACGTCACTACTTAATTCTTTATCTAAATTTTTATAATATCTATTTAAATTATTAGTCTTTATTTTGTCTCTGTGCTTCGAATAATATATTTTTCGATACATTTTAGTTTTAGAACCATATATTGAAAATAAATATTTTTCAACTTCTGTCATTTATATTAAATAATATTTTATTTTTAAAAATCTTATTTATAAATTCTTATTTTATATAAGAACGCAAAAATAAAAATGTCATTTTTATTAATTTTTATCATTTTTATAATCTTTTTGTCATTCTGTCATTTTCTTTTATTTTTTTTTGTTGTTGCTGGTTTTACGCTTCAAAATATTATATTCTACAAAGAATATTTATATTATAGTTTCAAATATTCTGCTGGGAATGATAAAATGATAAAAAAAATCACTTATGCCCTTTAAAATTTAATAATGGATTTTTAAAAATAGAATGTCAGATATTTTTATCATTTTTATCATTTTTATCATTATATAAAATACTACAAATATATTAATATATTTTAAAACTATAATAAGTAATAAAATATATAATAATATTATATATTAGTGTTTTTCAGTAATGATAAAATGGATTTTAAAAATGTCATTCAATGTCATTTTATGATATTTAGTGACATTTTTGTTTAATTATAGATTTAATTAATTAATTATTTAAATAAGACTTAAACCACTATTTCTTAAAAATTTATTGATATTTTCAAAAGTGTAATAAGTCATAATAATTTTAAATTTAAAATTAATTATAAAAAAAAATGAAAAAATCATATAAAAATTTTATTATTATATATATATAAGAATGAGCGACAATAATGATAAAGTAAAAATTAATAAATACATAAATGAATTTATCAAAAATGATATACAAATTTTACCCATTCAACTTGAATTAGAGAAGAAAGGAGAAGAATGGAAAAAGACACCTAATTTTAAAGTTAAAGGATGGCAAAAAATGACAAACGCAGAGCATTCTCAATCATATTATAATTTTGAATTCAAAGAAAAAAAGATTTATGGAATTAAAACAGGAAAAGTAAACAATATTACAATTGTTGATATTGACACAAAAGAAGAAAAATTAATTAAACCCATTTTAGAAGATTTAAAAATAAAAAATATTGAAGATACATTAAGCGTAGAAACAAAAAATGGTTTTCATTTATATTTTAAATATAATGATAAATTAAACCAAACTCAAGGATACGCAAAAGAAAAATACGGACACGATAATATAGATATTAGAGGAGATAATGGGTGCGTATTTTGTCCACCATCATTTTATAAAATAGAAGGCACTAAATATAAATATAGACCTTATAAATTAAAATTTAATGAATTCATTGATAAATTAAAAAATAATGATATGCTTGAAATACCTGAATCTTTTATTATTGATAATAAACCAAAAGAAAAGAAACCAACAAAAGAAAAAGCAATTAAACCACTTATTAAAAAAGAACCTTATGTATTATCAGAAAAAAATCGAAAATATCTTGAATTAATACCTGCTGACAATAGAGACGACTGGTGGCAAGTTGGTTCTGTATTGGTTAGACTTGGATGTGAACAAAAAGTGTGGGATGAATGGTCTAAAAAATCACCGAAATTTTGTCAAAAAGCAAATGATGAAAGATGGGAAAGTTTAAAGAAATATAATTATAACGAAAGAACACTGGAATTTAAAGCATTTAAATATGATGAAGTCAAAGCACGTCATATAAAAGTTTCATTATATGAAAGTATAGTGGATAGATTTATGAAAAGCAACAAATCCGAATATTCAATGGCAATATTAATTAATGACATAAAAAATATATATTGTTATGAAGAAACCGCCACTAAAAAAGCATTTTTAATACCAAATGATTTTAATAAATGGGAGAGAAAACAGGTGGAGGAAATCGGCAGATTTTTATCAGAAGAAGTTTATAATATATTTTTTGAAAGGGTGATTTATGAACACCGATTAATGAATAATATGGAAGATGAAGAAGAAAAAGAAAGAAAACAAAAATTTATAGCAATATTAACAAATTTTACAAATGGGTTACAAAACACAACCGCAAAGAATGGATTTATAAAACAATTAAAAGACAAAACATACGATGGCGAAATATTTAATAAATTAGATGAAGAAAATTTATTTTTATTAAATTTTAATAATGGATGTTATGATTTAGAAAATTCAACTTTTAGACTTCCAAAGGTTGAAGAATACGTAAGCAAAACCTGCGGTTATGATTATACAGATGAAGTTGATGTAGAAATAAGAGAACAAATATTTAATTTATTAAATAAAGTATGGAAAGATGAAACCGACGACACTTTTGAATTAAGAGATTATAATTTAAAGGTTATGGCATCCTGCTTATCAGGATATAATAAATACGAATCTTTTTATTGCTGGACAGGAACTGGGGGCAATGGAAAGAGTGGAGTAGATAAATTAAATAAAATTACATTCGGAGAATATTATGCCGTAATTGACAAAACATTTTTTACACAAGCAAAAAAGAGTTCATCACAAGCAGACCCTGAACTAGCAGGAAAAAGAGGCGTCAGAGTTTTAGTAAGTAGTGAAACAGAAAGAACTGAGGAATTTCAAAGTGGAAAATTAAAATTATTGTCAGGCAATGATGAAATAAGCACAAGAGGACTTTATCAAGCACAAACAAGTTTTACACCTCAATTTACGATGTTTTTTCAATGTAATGGACTACCTAATCTTTCTCAGATTGATGGAGGAATAAAAAGACGTGCGAAGATGATAGAATTCACAACTCAATTTAAGAATAACCCTGATGAAAACCAAAGATACGAAGAAAAGAAAGACACTAATTTAAAACATTATTTACAAAAGGACATAAGATATAGGCAACAATACATGCTGATATTAATTGAATATTATAATAAATATATTAAAAATGATGAAAGTGGAGAAATTGAAACACCAAAGATAGTTCAGGATTATACAGAAAATTATTTATTCGATAATGATATAATGGGGCAATTTATGAAAGAAGTGGGTGGAGAAATTACCCATTTATCAACCGACATATTTAAGCGACCTTATTTATGGGAATTATTCAGAAGCGGATATAAAGCAAATAATGAAGATTGTAATATGGGAAAGCAGGATTTTTTCAAAATGGTTAAAAATTATGAAGGAATTAAAGAAGTGAGAAAATCTGACGGCATATATTATACTGGACTTAAATTTCCTGAGGAAGTATTAAAAGAATTTTTAAAATAAACTTTTTAAAAAAAATAAAATAAAATATTATTTAAATAAAATTTTATTATATATATATAAGATGGATAATACAGAAAATAATGACGAAATTAAAGAATTCGTAAAAATATTTAAATCGTGGGATGAAGACGAACAATATCAGTTTTATATTGAAGTAAACGATATAATGACAAAATTTTTAAATATAGAATTTAGAGAAACAAGAAAGATATATTATAAAAATAAATATAATACAGACCCTGTATGGAAAGAAAAACAAAAAGCAAGAGTAAAAAGATATTATTATAATAAAAAAAAAAAATTAGAAAATAAAAATGATGAAGTAAATAAAGAAGATGAGTGAAAAAGAATTATATAAACCTTTTGTTAGTAAAAACCCTAAAAAAAAATTTTCAGTTTATGTAAAAGGTGCGAATGGAAGACCACGTTTAATTCATTTCGGAGCAAAAGGAATGGACGACTGGAGAAGTGGAAAAGCAACAAAAGAACAGAGAAAATCATTCAGAGCAAGAATTAAAGGAATAAAAAGAAAAGACGGAACTTATGCTTATAAGGACAAAAATAGTCCTGCGTGGTGGGCATTAAATTTCTTATGGTAGTGAATGGTAAAAATACCATATAAACATATGTTTATTAATTAGTATAGAATGGAAGAATATTATAAAAAATTTTTTGAAGATTACGAAATATCTAATTTAGGAAATTGTAGAAAAAAATTAAAAGATGGAACATACAAAGAATTAAAAGGGTCAATAAATAACAGAGGTTATAGGTATATTCAATTAAGTCGTAATAAAAAAAGAATAAATTTTTTATTTCATCATCAAGTGGCATATTGTTTTATAGGTGAAAGACCTGAAAAATTAGTAATAGACCATATTGACAGAAATAAATTAAATAATAAAGTAGAAAATTTAAGATATATAACACACGTGGAAAATGTGAGAAATTGTGCCAAATATCGTGAAGATATAAAAGAAAAAGGCGAAGAAAGACATAAAATAATAACTAAATTAAATCGTTTAAAAATTATTGAAGAAGAAAAATTTAAATGTGAATTGTGTAATATATGCTGTCAAGCACCGTCTAAATTAAAAAGACACGAAAACGGATACAGACATAAATTAAAATATGAAAGTTTTTTAAAACATGGAGAAAACTGGCGTGACTATTATCTCCTTGATAATATAAAACGTTATAATGAAAATAGAAGAAAGAAATAAAATTAATTCATTTCAATTATAAAATAACCATAATTAATTTTTAATTTATAATTAGTTCGTGGTTTACAATAATATTTTTTAACATTATTATTTTTCTTTTCAGCGTAAGCAATCCTCTGTAATTTTAACCTATGAGGTAAAAAATGACTATAATTAGGGTCATTTTTGTGTAAATGATAATATTCACGTGCTTTCTTTTTTATTATTTCTTTTCTTTCTTGATAATAATTATAGTGATATTCAGGACTATACATATTATATTATTACTTTTTTTTATTTTTAAAATTATTACGGTTCTTTTTAGTATCTGTGCCGAATATTGTTTTTTGACTTAAATTATTTTTATTATTTTCTATTTTTTCTAAATTTTCAGAAATCCGTGCCGTAAAATTATTATTAGCAGGTTTGTGAAGCATACAATATACGCACGGATTCATTTCAGCGTTTTTAATATATGGGTTCATCATTTTCGGTCGTGCTTCTTTTTTAGGCATTTTATAATAACATATAAAATAATAATTTAATTAATTTTTTTATGTTTATAATATAAATAATGGGACAATATAGTCATCGACGTGTTTCTGAATTAAAAGCATTTATTAAAAAATATAATAATCATTTTGAAATAAAAGTGACAGGGAAAACAAAACCCCAGTTAATTGAAGCAATTGAGTCAGGAATGAAAAAAGAAGTGACTGAAGAATTAAAACAGGCACATAGTGATTTATTAATGAAAGATAAAAAAACAAAAAAAATGGAAGTAAAAGAAGAACCAAAGGAAGAACCAAAAAAACCAGTTATTAAAAAAATAGCAATAAAAGCAAAACCTAAAACAAAAATAGGTTTAAGACCAGTAGAAAAGAGAGTAGAAATCGGCGAATTAAATAAAGGTAAATTATACAAATCTAATTTAAGGGAAATATTAGAAAAAAAGAAAGAAGAAGAGAAAGACCCAAAACTTAAATTAAATTTAACTGAATCAAAACGGAAAATATCGAGACGCCGTGCTTTTTTGTCACAATCTCAGACAAGACCTAAATTATAAAATAATTTTACATTACCAAAAAAATATATATATAATATAAATGCCAACAGAAGCAGAAGAAAAAGTAAATGAAGCAATAAAATTAAAAAATAAATATGAAAATGCTCCGAGAGGTAGTAAAAAGAAAGAACAATATAAAAAAGAATTAGATGCCTTTATGAAAAGAACATTTAGAAGTGAAAAAGGTCTTGGAGTTGGATTTATGGTAAATAAAAAGGGTGAATGGTCAATGGGGGTTGTCCGACAAATAGGAAATAAACCACCTTTTCTAGTATTCGGAGAACCTTCGTCTTTTATTAAACCATCAGCATTTAATTATAAATTAAAAGTTCAAGAACCAAAAAAAACAATTAAAGTTAAGAAAGAAGATTTAAAACTAGAAGAACCAAAAAAAGTTGTAAAATCAATTAAAATTAAAAAAGAAGATTTAAAACTAGAAGACAAACCAAAAGAAGAACCAAAAAAAGTTGTAAAAATAAAAATTGAAAAACCAATTCAAGCAAAAAAAGAAGATGAAGTGCGACCAATTGAAGAAGTGCCAAAAATGGCAAAGAAACCCACAAGGGCAGAATTAAATTTTAAAACTTTTGAAAATTTACAAAAAATGATAATGATGGATAGACCAAATATTAAAGAGTCAACAATTAAACAATATATGAAACATATAAAATATATATTAGACCAAAATGCCGACAATTTTGATTTATTTTTAAATCCTGATGAAGTAAAACAAAAGATGAAAGGATTAAAACCATTAAGACAGAGAGATATTATAAGTGCGGTGGTTGTAGCAGTAAAAGCAATGACGAAAAATTATCATTTCTTATCTGAATATGAAAACTGCCGTGACAATATAAATTTATTATATTTTAAATCTAACCCTAAAAAATATGAAAAAGAAATTAAATTCTGGGAAGAAAGAAAAGAGAAAAGAAAAAATAAAAAAGACTTCTGTAAACCTACGTCATTAGAATTAAATAATAAAAAAAATGAAACTAAAAAATCAAAAAATATAAAACCAACTATAAACAAGATGGCGACTGAAATTAAGAAATCAAAAGGTGAAAACTTATTTAATAACCCAAAAATTGACACTTTATGGGATAAAGCAGTAGAAATTCAAAAAGAAAATAAAGTTGAAAAAAAATATTATAAGGCAACATTAGAAGAATTTTTAAATAAAAATTCTTATGAAGGAATAACAAAAGATGAAATAAGTGATTTAATAGAAGAATATTTTTTAATATAATCATTCAATATATATGGTCTGTTGTGTGGATAATGAATGCCCCATTTTCTCGGCATCTTCGGTCATCTCCTTTTTAACATCTTTATATTTTTCTAAAAATATCCGTCTTAATCCATTAATACCGATATTCTTTCCTGTTTTTTCTTTAAAAAATTTAATTAATAAATTAGAATATTCAGTTTTAGAGTAAGGTTTACCATTTTGCTTTGTTATTAAAAAAGTATTAGTCAATATCTTTTTTTTCTTAATTAATGATTTAAATAAATTATTTAAATCTTTGTCAAGATTAATTACAATATGTCCGAATTTTTGTGATGTTTTATAAGAAGATAAATGGAGTTGAGAATTGTCCCATAAATAATAATTTCCGTTCTCTCTTTCTTCTTTTGTTAAATTTTCGTTGTATTCTTTGGTTGACAAAAATTTAAATGTTGGTAAATCACACCTTAAAGCATGTTTCTGATGAAATTTTAAAATTATAAATAATTGATATTCTGCCAGTTCCTTTGTTGTCATATCTTTTTTAGATTTATATTTTTTATATTTAATATCTTTTTCAACATTATCAATTATATCGTCAAGTTCTTTTTTTGGTATTAAATCGTCATTAGTGCGTGTTTTAATATCCTGAGTATATTTTTTATTGAAATTATCTCTGAGGTCTGAATATTTTTTAATTATATCTTCGTTACCTTCTTCTGTTTGAAGGCATACAATAATAGCATTTAATTTATTTCTTTGTGATAAATAATTATCATCTTTTATTAAATCCATTATTTTTTCATATTCTCGTAACCATTTTATATTATTATAATTTTTATCATCATATAATTTTTTATAGATACCATTTATATATTGAATATATTTTTTAATTGAAGTGTCTCGAGCATTAGGTTTAATTTTTTTTATATTTTCATTTAAGTGTTCCATTATTAATATATATTATAATTATATAATCTTTAAATAGATTATCATTTTATTTAATGATAATTTAAAATAAATTATATAAAATAAATTTTAATAAAAAAAAAATATATACTATAATTAAATAATGTCTTTACTTTTAACAAGTCAGAGTAATGTCGTAAATTCTAGACCCTTCGACTATCAGAATTATTTTTCAAATACTTTTAAAATACCGAAGGACTCATTAATAGCATTAAACCACGTTACAATAAATCGTAATGCCTTTTTTAATTTCGATGAAGAAAAGGTGCTGTCCTTTTATCATGGGGTGGAGATGCCATCGAATAAACAGATTGTTATGAATTCATATTTTGAAGACTCAAACGGAAAAGCATACACTTTATTAAGAGGTGAAACCGACACAACATTAAATTCAAGAGAAATAAACAATTTTGTTAATTTTCCAATGTTGGTAATGATAGATAAGGGCGAATATTCAATCGAGCAGTTATGTTTAACTTTACAATATAGATTAAATAACCCAACTGCTGAATACGGCGGAGACTATCACGTAACTGGTGAATGGAAAGTAACCCCAAATTATGACGCAAATAATCAATTTACACACATTTCATTCGAATGGTCAACAGAAGTGCGTCAGGCAGTTCCTGCTTTTCCACTTGCGAGTGATTTTAAAACTAAATTTACGGATGACACAAACATTGTATATGCTCAAAAAGGTGCTGATTATGAAATAAAAGGAGGTGCTGGAAATACAGACTCGGCAGTTGGTGAATTTTACCGCTTTCTTAGTCACGAAGGCGGTAGCATAAAATTTAGTGGGGTGGATACTAATGGTGATATAGTAGGGTTAACACGAGTTACTAACGGCAGAGATTATATGACGGCAGGGACTATTTTCAATGGCGAAACATTGTATGACTCATCAGGTCAAATTTCTAATTATGGTAGTTATGATAATGAAGATTCTAAAATTGTATTTTTCGACATATGTGTGGCGGTAATTAATAATAAACTAACATTATGGTATTTACACACTGGTGAAGACTTCGTCAGTTCAATGAAAGAAATATCGTATGGTCCACCCATTGATATTTATCCGAGCGACACAGATGTAACTTTTACAATTAATGGAAATAGTATCGAAATTACTTTACACGCTTATATGAGCGACCAAACAATAACGCAACTATTACCCATTAATAATAATACGTATCAATTAATACCAAAGGTTGTTTTAATAGGTCAGTCAGTAATTCAACTAAAATCAGGAAACGAACCTGATTTATTACCATCAAATATTGTCCCTGTTGTCCCTGATAAAGTAGTTAATGGAAAAACTAATTTTTCAACTTGTAATATTGGATGGATTATGGAAAATGTGTGGAACGACGCCTTTGATTTTTCAGGTCGAGACGTAGATGATGGCGGATTATATAACAGCACGAAAGGATATTTAAATAATAATTATTTAATTACAAATAGAAATAAATTTAAAAGATGGCAACCTGAAGACGCCGATGTAGACAGAACTCTTGTAGTTTTAAACGGACAATCACTCACAATTCCTCAGATGAAAATTGCGAAATACTGGTGGTCTTACGATTTTGACCCAACATTAAATACAAATGCTGGAGGTTTTAAATATCACTGGATGCCTTACGATAGTTCGAAATATTATATATATGATATAAAAGGACACGTTATAATACCATATGACACCATTCACTTACATTATCACTGCGGAGGGACATTAGATGGAGCGGTGGGAATATTACCAAGATTTAAAAAAGGAGTTGAGGGGGTAACTGACCCAGTTGTTGAAATTGTAGGAACTGACAGAATCGCATTGACTAATAATGATTTATTATATATTCGGATTGATTTAGGCAATGTTTACTCGGTAAATGGTCACACATCAAGCGTAAGTAAGATAATAAGTCCAATTATTACGGATACAAACTCAACATCAGACCAAGGTTTAGGAATTAGGACATTTAATCCACCTGAACGAATGTATGTAAAATTAAATAATAGTGAAGATTTATATATAAATTCAATTAATGTCTCAATTGTTAATAAAAATGAAGAATTCGCACGAGATTTAGCACCGACTACTAGTGCTTCATTTCATATTAAAGAAAATAAATAAAAAAAAAGTTTAATTAAAAATATTATTTTCTTATATATATTATAGAAGATGAACGACCTGCCTGATGATGACCTAATGCCTGAAATTATCCAAGCAACAAAAGATGCCATAACAAGTGAAGAAGAAGAAGAAAGTGAAGAAGAAATTATTAAAGAAGATGTAAAAATGGAAGAAGCGTTCGAAACTTCAAAAGACAATAATAAACTCGGTGTGAAAATAACCCCAATTAAAAAAAATAATGAAACAAATAATAAATTAGTCGAACAGATAAAAGAAAATGTTGAAAATACAAAACCATCAGAAAAAAGAAAAAAGCAATTAGAGCATTTAAGAAAGATGCGAGAAAGAAAAAAAATTCTAGCAGAAGAAGCAACAATGGAAAAAATAAGACTTGAAAAATTAGAAAAAGAAGAAAAAGAAAGAATGGAAAAAATAGAATTAGAAGAAGAAGAAGAAAGTGACGAAGAAGAACCAAGTCCACCACCAACTCCTAAGAAAAAGAAAAAGAAAAAGAAAAAGAAAAAGGTTGTTATAAAAGAATCGTCAAGTGAAGAAGAAGAAAGTGAAGAAGAAGAAAAAAAGGTGAAATATAAAAATATTACAATGACAGAAAATCAATTAAAAAATTTATTAGAAGAAGCATCAGTAAATTCTATTAAAAAATATAAAGCACAAAAGAAACCAAAAAATGTTTTAGAAAAAGAACAACCTAAAAAAGAAGAACCGACATTTAATCCAATTTCACGTCAGGAACAGATAAGTAATCAATTATCGGATTATTACGCTTCATTGTTTGTCTAATTCATCAAGTGCCAAACCGACCATAACAATCGGTGGCGGACTTATTATTCTTTTTTTAATTAAATAATTAATTATCTTTTCTAAATTTATATTTATTAAAAACAAAATTATAAATAATAAAAATATTATATTATACATATATTATAATGGAGAAAGAAAACAATAATGAAGAAACGGAAAATAAAAAACCAATTGAAAAAATCCAAGGTTTAAGTATAACCCCAGTAAAACCTGATAAAGATGCCATTAAATATAAACCTACCCATCCTTACCTACCGCAGTCGCCTTTTGTTTTAGGTTTAATTTCACCAAGACAAACAGGTAAATCGACAATTATAAGTTGGTTATTACTTCACGACGACGCACTGGGACAGGACTATTACCATAAAGTTTATATTTTTAGTCCAACAATAGAGCAGTGCGAAACTAGTCGATTTTTAAGAAAAAGGTTCGACTGTGATACAATATATTCAGATGAAAAATTACAAAATATAATAAATCAACAAGAGTCACAACCCAAGGAGTCAAGAAAACACATCTGTGTATGCTTCGATGATTGTATCGGAGACGAGTCTATGAAAAAAAAGTCGCTTTTAACATCGTTTGTTACAAAATCGAGGCACTGGAATGCCGATATAATTATTAGTATTCAGCATTTTAAAAGTATGCCAAAAATTACACGGTCTAATTTAACTGATGTCTTGGTGGGTTACCCTATAACAAACGCAAGAATGAAGGAAGAACTGGCATCTGAATTCGGTGAAAATTTCGAGGAAGGTGAAAAAGGATGGTTTAAATACTATGAATTAGCAACAAAAAGACAAAGATATAATTATATGAATATGAAGTTGAGAGAGAATCCGATTCAGGTATTTTCCACTTTTGAAGAACGTGTATTATAATGATAAAATGATAATTATATTTTTATTTTTTAGTTTTATATTATATATAATTAAATATCACAAATATAAATATTTTAATATATTTTTATCATTTTTATCATTTTTATCATTAAGTAAAAATATTATATTTTAATATATTGTAGTATATAAAATGGAAGAAATAAACATCGACAAAGAACCTATTATTCAAGAACCAAATATAGAAATATTTAATGGTGATTGTTTAAAAGAAATGAAAAATATAAAAGATAATAGTGTAGATTTAATATTTTGTGACCTTCCGTATGGGCAGACAAATTGTGCGTGGGACACATTAATTGATTTAGAAAAATTCTGGGAAGAATGTATGCGAATAAAGAAAGAAACAACCCCCATAATTCATACAACAACTACTAAATTCGGAGTTTCATTAATTCAATCAGCACCCAAAAAATGTCCTTTTAGATATGATTTAATATGGGTGAAGTCCAACCCTGTAGGATTTTTAAATGCGAGAAAAATGCCATTAAGAAAACACGAGATGATTTACGTATTTTATGAAAAATTACCATTTTATAATTTATCATCTCATACACATAAATTCGTGAAAGGAATCGTGAAAAATAGAAATGGTAGTTGTTACCATGATGTAAAAGATGCCCCTGTTGGAAAATATGACCCACCTTTACCGACATCAATCATTAAAGAAGATAATAAAATTTATGAAAATGGAAAAGACAATTCAGCATATGGAAAGATTACAAGATATGAAAGCAAAGCAAGAAAGAAGGGAGAAAGCAACTACGAACCACCCCTTCCGACATCAATTATTAAAGAAGAAGAACCAATTATTAAATACGATAAGGTTCACAATAGTGATTTATATGGAAATATAAAAAGAGATGACCGCAAAAATAAAAAAGTTTATGACCCACCACTTCCGACATCAATCATTAAAGAAGAAGAAAAATATATTAAAGATACCGATAAAGAATATAAAACCTTATATGGCGATGTTAATATACCGAAACATCCTGACGGGAATGGAGCGAGGTGGGAGCCACCACTTCCGACATCAATCATTAAAGAAGAACCAAAAGATGTTTATAATTATAAAAATAGAATTGAAAGTGGAAAATTACAAAAAGCGGAAGGAAAGTGGGAACCCCCTCTGCCTGATTCTATATTAGAAGTAAACAGTGAAAGAGGTAAACATTCAACCCAAAAACCAGTGAAATTATTAGAATGGATTATTAAATATTATAGTAAAGAAGGTGACGTGATATTCGACGCAACAATGGGAAGTGGAACAACAGGTGTCGCATGTAAAAATTTAAATAGAAACTTTATAGGAATTGAAATGGACGAAAAAATATTTAAAGATGCTGAAGAAAGATTAAAATAAAATTCAATAAAAAAATAATCTTTTTATATTATAAATAAAATGTCTTCATATTTCGAGTCAATAGCGAGTAATCAACACGAGATGCTTCAAAATATGTCAATGGGAGCATTAAACGTAGAAAATGCGAATATAGAAGCAATGGCAGAATATGATAAAAAGAAAAAAGATTTAAGCGATAAATTAACAAATTTACAAGGTAAATTAAAAGTAGAAGGTGGTAAAAAAGAAGTTGTAGATGGAGTGCCAATTTCTGAGGACGATATTGCTGAATTAGTAGGAGGTAAAGCGAGTTATAATTTAGCAAAAAATGCGTATCATTCTTACTCGACATCGTTTACAAAAGCACAAAATATCGCTCAGGGTCGAGCATTATTAACGGGTGCTGAACCTCAGGCAATTTCAAAATTACAAAAAACACAAATGATGGGTCAGTCATTACTCGATGGTTTTAAAAGTTCAACGACAAAATCACGCCAAGAATCAGGATTAAAACAAGCAGTAGAAAAGGCAACACAGAAAGCAACACAAGCAGGAAAAACTGGCGAGGAATTAGTAGAAGCAGGAAAAGTAGCAAAAGAAGAATTTTTAAAAGGTGGAATCGGAGGAGTTTTTGGAAAAATCGGTGCTGGTGTGGCAGTGGCGGATGGTTTAGCACTAGCAAATCAAGATATTCAAGGATTAAGAGAAGGAAAAGGGTGGGACTCTTTCGGTAATAACTGGGAAGAAAGAACCTCGAATATAACTGGAATGGTAGGAGATGCTCTGAGTTTATTTCCTCCGACAGAAGTATTAGGCGGAGTAGTTGACGTGGCATCGGGAATTTTTGATTGGTTAGGAGAAAGAAAAGAAGACCTCGAAACACAACAGCAAGTATCGGATACTCAAAAGGCACAAGCAAAGAATAAAGTGCCACCAGTTCAAACAATGGCAGTCCATCCTTCTATGGCATCAATAGGTATGGTGGCGAATGTTAGTCATCCATTAACCGATATGATACAGGGTAGCGGGGTCTTCTGATTAATCATTTTTTCTAAAAAGTTTTTATAAAAGAATTAATATAAAAAAAAATATATTATATAATTATAAATAATGAGTATATTTCAGGCGCAACCAAAAATTCGTGTGGGGCAGAATTCATTGTCATATATTTCTCAGAACGCATTAGAATATACCGAAAAACAAAAAATCGTTATAGAAATCGGTGACGAATTAGAATTTTTCGACCCTTCTGAGACATATTTAAAGTTTGATTTTGAAATAAATTTAAATAATCCAACTTATAAATACTTAGTTCAACTCGACACTCTATTAGGAGCGCACGTATTATTCGATACAATATATGTGTATAATAGAGCAGGGGTATTATTAGAGGAATACGCAAATTATCCATCGTGGGCGAATATTAATAATTTATATACGGAGAATGAAACAAATATTAATAAACGTTCATTAACCGAAGGAGTTGTAGCAATAAACCACGACCAAAAATCGTGGACTGGGGATGAATACAGCAGATTTTCTAATTCTCAATTTAACCCATATTTTAAAAAAGATGCCACTGGAAATGTAACATATAATAAGGTAAGAATGGCGGTAAAACTTAAAACAGGCATATTTTCGAGTCGAAATATTTTTATGAATAGATTAATGGGTGGTTTGAGGTTAGAATTAATTTTAAATGAAAATAAAAACGTTTTTAAATTATTTAAAAATGCGATTACAAGCGGACACTGCCCTAAATTATCGCACGTAGGCGCTGGTGCGAAATATAGCGGATACCCCACTGCTTCTTCTCCAGTTACGCAGATTTATTTATCATGGGCGAATTCAATGATGACAGACGTAAAAAGAGTGCCATTTTGTGTCGGCGAACGGATTCAAATAGACGGATTAACTAATAAGGTGAAGATTACAAGCATCGATATACACACGGTAAGCGGAGAAAAATTCATCAGACTGACGACCGAATCTTACGCAAATGCGGACGGAGATATAGACAGCGGAGCAGATATTAAATCGACTTCTTTTGATGATAATGGTGCGACGCTTCCTTCTTACAAAATTTCAAATGTCGAGATGATTGTAGAGGAAATAACAACGACCCCTGAATATCAGAAAGGGATTGAAAAAGCATTAAGCGAAAATGGAACAATTGCTTATAATTGTGTATGTGCGCAGAATTATAGACACTCTGTTCTAGCATCCGATGTTGCTTCAACGGTAAATCTAAATTTAGGAAATAGAATGGCGAAAAGCATTTTAATTGTTCCAACAATTAACGGCAACGCAACAATGGCGACAAATATTAAGCAATTAGACGGATTTAGAAACGGAATAAGTGGGGCATGGGACTTGCTGGAAAATTTTCAGTGGTCTTATGACTCGAAACTTCAACCTGACAGAGTCGTGTCAACCATTAAAACCCAAAACCAATCGACCGAGGCATATGATGGGCAATATTTAACGGAACTCGAAAAATCACTCGTTCTCGGAGGAATACCCTGTAATTCCTTCGAGCATATTAAGAAGAACGCTGTAATAGGACGATGCTTAGCAATGGAAAACCAAATTTATAATACGCTTCAGAAAGACTTTCAAATTAATTTAAATTTTAGTGGAAATGCCAGTTCGAGAAATAGTAAATTATTAAACTGCTGGGTTGTTCACGTCAGAAGGTTCGAGGTGGGGCAATCAGGAGTAAATGTTGTATTTTAAAAATTGTTTAAATCTTTTGTATGAATAATAAAAAAACTTTTTATAAAAAAAATATATTTATAATATATAAATAAATGGCGACACAGAACTTTTCACTTAATCCTTCAAATCATCCAGCAAATAATGTTGTAAAATTCGCTGGTGTTCCATTAATTAACTTCACTTTACATCAGAACCCCTCCGCAGTGGTTCAGGGCAGTTCAATTAGATTAAATGGGCGATTAATATGTAAGTCATCCACTGGGGCAGACATAAATGGGACGGCAACACTTGCTGATGAAAGACTGGGAGTATATAATTTATTCGATAGACTTTCCATCTCGCTTTTGTCAAACTCTCAAATTGTCGAAGAAATAAAATTTTATAATAAATTTTTAAGTTCTCTAATTCCTGTCACTCAATCTGAGGCGAATATATTAGGTGTCTCGAATTCAATGAGTAATGCCTGTATTAGTCAAGGTTGTGCTGGAGATGTTGTAAGTAAAAACAATGATGACGATGATGCCGATTATACTGAGCAGTATTTTTCTATTACTCTGCCGTGTGGACTTTTTAATTCACAAGTTCCATTAATTCACGGATTGATTGTTTCTCTGTCCTTAGTGCCTGACGCTCAGGCGTTCTTATCTGAGGCAGACACGCCAACTTATGAATTAACTGATTTACATTTAACTGGTATAATGACATCAGGAGTTAAACCCCCCACTCAATTTATGTATAACTCAATTACTTCATATTATAGCGTTATTAACAGTGCTTTTGCGACTTTGAACTATAATTTAGGACTTTCAAATGCCATCGGTGCGTGGGTAACCTTTGTCCCTTCTGAAAATACTAATAATTACACTAAGAATGGCACACGAAATCTTCCATTAATGAAAGACGCAAATACTCCTGCGACTATTAATGACCTTCAGTTCTTAATGAATGGCGTAAAGGTAGGACTCCAATATCCAATAACTGACGACCATTCAGGCGACCAAACATTGTTTAATAGTCAAATAATGAAAAACTTTATTAGTGCCATTAAGAATTTTACTGATTTATCAAAAACTAATGTTTCTGCGATAAATACAGCACTGACTCAAAGTTATGCCGACATAAATGATAAAGTAAAAGGTGATTTTATCACTGGTGTAGGACTTAAATTAGACTATTATTCAAATCAAGGTATGAACACAATCGGAGGAAACTTCACCATTCAATTTTCATCAGATTTAGACCAAGATTATGCCAATTCGGCATATATGTTCGTCCAATCAAGAAATATGGTGACTTTTAACGATGTGGGCATTCAAGTTCTTAACTAGTGTTTTTGAGATGAACACCATACCTTAATTAGAAGAATAAAAAAACTTTTCTAAAAAAAAATATGTTTATAATATATAAATAATGAGCAGTATCGGTCAGTCCATTAATTCTCTTAATCCATCATCTGTTAATACTAAAAATTGTATTAATAATGCTGTCCCTGACATTCTTAAACCTAATTGTCGTATGTTCCAAGAAACACAAGGTATCGAGACATCGTTACTCGACCCAGTCGTTTCACGAAGTGATTACATCCGCTGGACATTAGATAGAAAAGGAATATTACACAGCAATAGTAAAATTAAATTTTCACTAAAAAATGACTCTGGTGACCCAACTTCCGACAAGGTTTTTAATTGTATGTCAGTGGGAGCAAAATCGTTTATAAAAAAATGTGTGCTTCGGTGTGGGGCAGTTATTCTAGACCAAACGGAAAATTTTAACTCACTAGCAAGTTATAAAACGACTTTTCTAGACCAAGAACAAGTCCTAAGAAAAGAAGTATATAAAAGTGGTGTAAATACGGCAATTCATGCCATTAAAATTCCATCAATGAATGGAAGTGGAGTGGCAGATGGTTTTGAACTGCCATCTGAAATCTCATATAATACTGGCAGAGATTTTTTACTCGAGTTTACAGCAAACACTGGAACTAATACCCTCGGTAATGATAGAATGATTACAAGAGTGAAAGATGTGGCGAATGCTTTTACATTAACTGATTACGTAATTGACTTACACGACCTTTTTAATTCACTCAGGTTCACACAAATTCCGTTATATATGTGTTCTCAACCTGTAGTCATTGAACTATTTTTAGAAACTGACATTATGAATAAATGTTTAAGCAAGATAAACGGCGGAGGCGATGCTGTATTCTCTCTCGATACTTCCTCGCCAGTTTTAATCTGTGATTATATATTTTATGACGCAAAAACTATGGCAGATTTTGAACAGCAGAACTCAAATCTCCAACTTCCATTTATGGAGCATAAACTCATAAATACGACACAGAATTACAACAGTAATCCGAATTTTGTGCGCAATTTAGGCGGTGCGAATAAACAAGTAAACACCATTACAATTATTCATACAGATTTAGTATCTGATTTAAGGGAGAGTCTAAATAATAAATATTTTTCAACCATTAGTGGATTGACAGGCGACACATTAGAAATTAATGTTAAAATTAATGATAAATTTCTGTATCCTGTCGAAATTAAAAACCCAATGGAGCAATACGTGGCAACATTTATGGCAGAAGGACTTCCAATGAATGTAAGTGGCAGAGATTATATGAAAACCCAAGGTGTAGACTTTACTGAATTTAATTTAATTGAGGGATACGACCAAGACGCAACCTTAGAAGGTCAGAAGAGATATATCTGTCTTAGAAATAACACTGGCGAACGTATAACGAATAGGGGCATAGAATTATATTTAACAAGCAAAGCAGGAGCATTAGCACAGAACAAACATTATAATCAGTTGGTTTATTTAGAAATCGCAAAAACACTGATTCTTAAAAATGGTATATGGGCAGAAGTTTATGAATAAACAAACTTTTTTAAAAAAAAAGTTTAAACAAAAAACATTTTAAAAAAAACATTCTTTTATAAAAAGTTTTAAATCTTTAATAAAATATATATATATAAATATATAGATGGCAGAAAATAAAGAAATAAAAGGTCAACAAGCAGATTATATATTTTTAGAATGTGATGCTGACCACGCCTTCGAGAAAACTTCTAATAATTCACGTTGGATTAACAAGATAGATGGAGGACTCGAACTACCTGAGAACTCATTATTATCTGTTCAATATGCTGGATTAAATATCCGAGGAAGTGGGAGTGATGTAATAGAATTTAAAAATGAAAAAATAGGTGAATCGGAATTTTATGAATATAATAATACAACTTACGAATATGAAAAAAAAAAATACGATGTTTATGATAATAAAGTAACTTTATTTTTAGAATTTTATAAAAATCAAGATGGGTTATATAATTATCCGTTACCTTATCCTTGGTGGAGTTACCCCACAACAGATTATTCTAATTATTGGACGGCATTAGGGAATAATAAAAATATGACAACAGAGGAACTTCAGGTGGGCATTACATCTTCAACTTATAATTCTATCTTTAATTACGCTTTTCCGATAGATAATAAAAGATATACAATATTAGTAAGAAATCCGAACTCCGTTTATAATGGTTCATATATTGGAAGAGATGTGAATGGTGTGACATATCCACGAAGTATATCAAATTATGAATATTCAATATTTCATAATAAGGTAGAAATCGAAATCGACAAAGGTTTCGTCTCACCTTCAAGTGTAGCAGAGCAAGTATCTCAGCAATTAGAAAAGCACGATAAACCAGCGATTAAAAATATGAGATGTTGGCATAATAGTGCCGACCCAAATGACCCCTCGGCAGTTGAAAACTGGTCAGAATATTTAGATGTAGAAGGCGGTTTAACTTGTGAAACAGAAGTATTTAAATTATTTAAATGTGCGACAAGAAGGTCATTTTATGCCACGGCATTTAACGATTTTTGGAATTCTTACGTAAATCCTGCTCAGTTTAAAAATAATGATGCTTCTGAGGTTCAAGCATATCAGGAAAATTTCGAATATATAGGGTGTTATAATCCTGAATTATATTTATATGGTCGAAGCATTTTATATGACAATGAATACGCAGATTATCAAAAAACGTTCGTCTTTCTAAATTCAATAACGTGTGTTGGAACACTACAGAGTGAATTTCAAGAACACGATATGTATACAAATATACCATATGATGACGCAATATTAAGTCAATTTAATAATATTTTTAAAATAATAAGAAATGACACGGAATTATATCAAACAAAAGTAGGAATATATACAAATTCAACCCCACAAAATAGTGTATTTCTTCACGCAGATTGTCTTCAATTAGCGTATGCCAGTTTATCAGATTATAAAAAAAGATGGTTCGGCACTGATTATAATTCGGCATTTTTAAATCGGAATTTATTCACAAACCCATTATATTTAACATGCGATACTTCAATAACAACGTATGACGATGCGAATGCTTACGGAGTATTTCATAAATGGAGAACAAACGATGGTAAAGCATACGTAATGGTAAAGGGTAGATTTTGGATAAATAAAACTGGAGCGAATGCCCCTTATTTTCAATTTTACACGGCGAATTCTATTTCATATGGCGGTTTATTTAGTGTAGGTGACCCATTAGTAAATCACCCAAAGGAAGAATATGACCCAGCAAATTTTCCAATAGCAAGTGTTCAATATACAAGAATAGGATGGGACAGACATTTTTCGGCACAAGGCAATCAGTGTATAATGCTGTGGAATGGTCTGACAAATAATACCGCATTTAAACCTGAGATAGTTCATAAAGACAAGCAGAACCCTGATATAACCGACCAATTATCAATATTACAAAATTCATTTACGACACCTTCTGAGTCAGGAAACACAAACCCCAAATATTACGATTACGACACTGGCAATAATGAAATATACCTCGGAGCAGACAATTTCTTATTTAATTTTGATGATGTTGAAAGTAGATTTAATATAAGTCAATTACACACCGCAAGAAAACAATTTAATAATATAATGGCAGGATATGATGCCTCGGTATTAACAGGAGTAGGACTGGATGCCTCAGAAAGTCCTGAGATTTATTACCCCCAAACATTAACTGGGGTAACAAAGGTGGCATTTCCATTAGATATAAATGGAGATGGAAACACGGCAATATATGAGGTATCACCCACAAAATTAGTTACTGATACACAGGAAGTAGCGAGGGCATTCACTGATTTAAAAGTAAATACAATATTCGACAGCAATTGTGGAATATATATCGCAAATTTTGGAGTAACCGAAAATAATTTTAATAATTCATTATGGGATATATTAGGATTTTCATTCGGACAAGTTAAAACGTATATGGTGGATAATTTAGGTGAACAAATAATGTTGAATAGAACATATAGATTTTTAAATTTAGGGGTTAATTTAAAAGATACACCACAATATCCATTTACAAGTAATGCTCAGATAAATTCAAATGAGATTATAAGTTGGAAAACGAACCCATTTAGTATATCATATTTTAACACTTTAAATATACCGAATAATTTTCGAATGGCATATTATAACGATACAAAGCAAGAATGGGATTATAACAAGTCAGTTAATAGATATAGAATTATTCAAAATCAAGAAAGCACATTAATGTTCGCAGATGTTCTTCCATTAAAATCAAATATTCCATTTTATCAAGTAAGAAGTGATATAATACCAATATTAAAATATTATGGAGGAAACAACCAGCAAAATGGAAAACTTCCAGTTGTTGCGATTGTGAATAAATCAATGGCAGGTGCTGATTATTTTGTAAATCAGGGCGATAATTCAATGACATATATTATAACGAAAAGGGTTGTATTAAATACGGTTACAACCGAAATATATGATAATTTCGGAAGACCAGCAATATTAGACGAACATTCAAGCGTAATATTTAGAATTCAAGTGCCGTATAATGAACCAAATGTCACCCCATTTTTAACATTAGGAGAATTCGAAGAAGCACAAGAACAAGAGCAAAATAAAAAATAAAAATATTAATAGAAAATATAATGGAAGACAAAAATTATAATGTAGAATATGCGAAATCATATTATAAAAAAAATCGTGAAAAGATATTAAATTATCAAAAAAAATATTATGATGAAAATAATAAACATCGAAAAAAAAGAATAAATAAAGAAGATTTAAATTATAAAATGAAAAACGAAACTTTTATTATATCATTTAAATAATAATAACAATGTCCGAAAGTAATGAAATAATAGAAATTGATAAAATGAGTGTCGACCAGTTCGCAGGAGCGGTCGTTCTCATTTTAGGGGCAGTCGGTTCACTCTTACTTGTGATATGGCAGTCTAGATGTGCCTGTCGTTGTAGAATAGGATGCTCTGAAAAATGTTATATATTCGATTGTGAAAGGTCACCTCCGAATCAACAAGAAATACAAGAATTACAAGAAGAACAGAAAGGGTTAGATAATAAAAAAGATAATAAAAAAGAAGATAAAAAAGAAGATAAAAAAGAAGAACAATTAATTATAAAAAAAGAAGATAAAAAAGAAGAAGAAGTTGAAAATATTATATAGAATATAATATATGCCATCTCAGCGAAGAATACATAATTTAGAAAATGAAATTATAGAATTAAAGAAATTAATAAATGAATTAAAGTGTTATATGATAAATTTAAATAAAATGATTATAAGTGACAAAATAAATAATGATGACAATTTATTTAATCAATATATAAAAGTAGATGAGGACGAATATTAACAACTTAATATTTTTATATAGGTTTTAAAACAATTGATTTAATACAATATGGCACACTTTCTTTTATAAAATCCATTATTTCATTATCTCTGCTTAATATTTCTGTTATAAATTCACTTTTAATAATTCCATATATATTAGTCACCATTTCATAATGATTAAAATAAAAATCATCTAATAATTCCACTTCAACATCATAAATTAAGTCAGAAAAATCATTTAATACATCTTGAAATTTATTTTTATGTTCTTTTAGATTTTTGTTATATCTTATAATTTCCACTTCTTTTCCTATTTTTTCCATTAAATCATCGCATAATAAATACATACTTTATATAAATAATATCATATTAATAAATCATTTTTTTCTGAATGATAAAAATGATAAAATGATAATTACATTTTTATTACTCCGCTTTTATTTTATATATATAAAATATCACAAATATAAATATTTTAAAATATTTTTATCATAAATATCATTTTTGTCATTAATATAATTTATTATATTATTTAATAATTTTGTAGTTTTTAAGGAAAATAAAGGAAATAAAAAGAAATCTATCTTTTGAAAAATTGGACTTTATCATTTTTAAGGTTATTGGTATGCCGATTTAAATATGTAATTCTTAAATGGTCGTATTTATGTATCTTAAAATCAAATTTTTTAAATTTTGATATTATCTGTCTTTTATATAAGCACACTTTTCTACAATCATTCGCATAATAATTATATAAATCAACTATTCCTTCGTGTTTTATATCTTCTTTAATAACATCTTTATATTCTTTTTCAATTGGTCTAGATATATGTAGAACCAAAAAATCTTTATCATAATATTTTTCTTTAAATATAATATATGGTATCATCAGTGGGTCTTGAAAGGTCAAAATTACAAAATCTGTATATATTAAATCATCAATAAATTTAAATCTTTCATTTAATATTTTATTATCTTTAAATTTTTCTTCTTTTTTTTTATCTTCTATTTTTTTATAATAATCAAATAATTCAGTAATTGTTATTTTTAATTTTTGATGCCTTTTAATTATTTTTTCATTATCTCCATCTATTACTTTCTGATATGATTTATAGTGTGGTTTATCTCTAATATTATAATAAAATACTTCTGCTAAATCTTGATAATTCATTTTAGATTTAATAATTTTATTTTTTCCATAACAATATTTATTTATATATTCGATTGAATTCTTTGATAATATATAATCTCTAATAATAGTTGTCTTCATTTTATTTATTTCAAAAAGATTTTTAATATAATCAAGTTCTTCATATTCTTTATATTTCATTATTAAATCGCAAATTTCATCAGGAAATAATCCATTAAAGAAGTAATATTTATCTTTCTTTTTTTCTTCATCGCTCAATTCCTTCAATTGCTTTTTATCCTTATATAAAATATTCTTTGAGACATTCCATTTAATCTCTTTATGATTAATTGCTCTTAATATAATATCTTCATTTTTATAATCTTTATTCATTGGTTGCTATATACTGACTTTAAACCGAATAAATCATTTTTTTAATAATTTAAATTCTCAATGAGATTTTAAAATAAATCGCTTTACGTCCCCTATTTTTAATATTTTTCTTTATTTTTAATAATTTTCTTTAAATAGAATTTAATTTTAATCTTTTAATAATTATCATATAATTATATAAATAATCTTAATCTTTAATATTTTCTAGGATTTTAAGATATTTATAAAAAATCTTTTCTATTTTCCAGTAATTATTGCTATAATTATAACTCATACCATAATTTCTATATTCTTCGTCGTCGCTTTCTTCTTCTTCTACATCTAAATAATACGCCTTATATTCTCTTTGGAATAAATCAAAATCAATTTCTTTAAATGTTTCCATCATATTCATTAATATTTCGTCTTTATCATCAATATAATCATAATTAGATTTTTTAATAAATTTATTTAAATCTTCAAAATCTTTATTAATATAATTCATTTCTTTTAAGCAATCTTTAAATTTATCTTTAATAATCTTTTCTTCTTTTTTCCTTTCTTCCTCAATCTTTATAATATCCATTATTAAATCATTAGGAAGATTAGAAAATATAGATATTTCATTATTCATATTCATCTCTTTAATCTTATAAATTCTCATTGAGATTTTAAAAATCATTTTTTTTTAAATTTAAGATTATCATATTAAATATATGATTTTCTAGATTATAAAAGTAATTTATAGATTACCATATAAAACATATGATAATCTGTAATTTATAGATTACCATATAAACTATATGATAATTTATAAATTATCATATAGTTTATATGGTAATCTATAAATTACAGATTATCATATGTTTTAT
>Ga0208644_1000871_pt1 | contig 26807 bp, 39 predicted proteins | sample VirMetDEL_Nov_18_FD_184517 | JGI IMG/M metagenome (GOLD analysis project Ga0208644, IMG submission 184517) | Aqueous microbial communities from the Delaware River and Bay under freshwater to marine salinity gradient to study organic matter... | ecosystem: Environmental > Aquatic > Marine >...
TGACGCCACAACAACTAATGCCTTCCAGATAGAAGCCGACACGGTTACTACCGGGAACGTGATTGACGTTGTGAATGCAGACGCCTTAACCACAGGCGGTATCGCTGACTTCGTGAGTAACAGCGCTGACACCGGGACTAGAAGCCTCGTTAAGATCCACAATGATAACTCCGCAGCTACAGGAGCCACCCCTCTTGTTGTGCAGCAAGACGCTAACATGCCTGCGGCAACTTTCTCCGGTCTTTCAACTACGCAAGCAACCGTAACAGTTTCAAATAACCAGTTAACAACAGGGAAGTTAATAGACTTCTATAGCAATAGCTCTAGCACATCAGCAAGAGTTCTTGTATCGATTAATAACGACAATACAGCAGCCACGAGTGCCGTTCCTTTGAACGTATCGCAAGATGCTGCAAACCAAGTCGTAAACTTGAACCAGAATGCAGCCAGCAGTTATATTAACTTTGTGGGAACTGAATCTGCAAACACAACAGACCCAGTGAGCACACACGGCACCGCTGGAACAATTCAAAAATGGATACAGGTAGAGGTTAACGGTACGAAGTACTGGATGCCTGTGTACTCAGACCCTAGCGCATAAGGAGCGCAATTAAAATGACAGACTTAAATTTCACACTAGACCCAGTAAGTACCTACAATACTTCTGGACCCCCAGAAATGGATATAAGTATAGGTAAATGGTACTAAGTACTATATTTCCACATACTCAGACTTTAACGCATAAGGAGCGTAAATAATATGTCACACATAATAAACTTCACAATCACAATCCCAGACGATCAGGAAGATCGTGTAATAGCGGGAATGCAGACGCATTACGGACAGGTACAGGACGGTACTGACCCGGATACAGGTGACCCTGTATTTCGGGATCTTACTGAAGATGAGATCGTCCAGCGTATCAAAGACGAGACAGTTCAGAGACTTATTGATATAGTCCGAAGTGTCGAGAATCAGGCTGCTGCTCGAGCAGCTATTGACAGCGTGTCTCCAATAGACGCGACTTAAATTAAAACTAAAAAGGAAATGTAAAAATGGAAAATGTAAAATTATCACTAAGCCAAGAAGAAGTTAACGCACTGGTATCGTTGTTAGATATTGGCGTTAAAGCTTCGGGTTTGCAGTCGGTTCGTGCAGCTACCGCTTTGGTCAGTAAGATAGAAGAGGCAGTAGCCGAGTCCAACAAACCAACAGAGGAGTGATATGTTGGGGCATACCGGGGGCGGTAGCCCCCATCCCCACTAAAAGGAACAAGTAATGCCAGTCAAAGCACTATACGTCGAATATGATTATTGGGAAGAGGGATATACTGAGGTATTTATATATCTGCCTTATTATGTTTTTGAAGAGATTTCCATAGACCAAGGAATAATAAATGTAGACGTAAATTTTGAGGTGACTGTAGCTACTGTTCAACAAATATCGGTGGATGTTTCCTCGATAGAGCTGTCGCCTATAGACGTAGAAAACTTTGAGGTATTATAATGGCTGTTAAGAAGTACGATCTTTGTGACTTAGTTCGTGGAGACGACTGGACAATAAAAATGATTATTAAGGACGAGGATAATGTTCCTATAGATGTTACTAATAATCTTTATTGGTTTACTGTTAAGCAAAATCAAGATGACCCAGACCCAGGACTAGCGCAAACTTATGTTACCGCAGACGGAGAGGAAGCAACTAATGGGGAAGTTTTTATAAGAGTACAAGACGCAATAACTAGGGTTATAGAACCTGGTAGATACTACTACGATGTTCAAGAGATTGATGGATTTGGAAATGTATTCACTCTGCTGTTGGGTAGAGTAAGAGTTGTTCAAGATATAACTATTGATACGACTGTTTAGGTGTGAAATGGACGAAAAAGAATTAGAACTAGAAAGAAAGATAACAGATCTAGAAATAAAAGAAGAGAAGGCAGAAGCTCAAAAAAAGTTAGCGTGGGCTGCTATGCTTTCTATGGTTTTATTTACTGGGGCTTTATTTACAGGTTTTATAGCTGATAATAGGGTGGATGCTTTGAGTGACCTACTTGGACTATTTTTCATAGCCCAAGCAGGTGTTGTTGGAGCTTATATGGGCGTTACAGCCTGGATGAGCAAGAAATAATTACTTAAAAATATCCTGCCAGTTACCACTAGTGCTAGCTCGGGCATACTCAGTTGCTCTGTTTTCAAAGAAATTAGTATGCTCGACAGCATTAATCATATAATCTAGCCAAGGCAAAGGATTATCTGCACTATTAAATATTTTCTTCATACCCAGTTGTAGTAGTCTACGATCTGCAATATAGCGAATGTATTGCTTTATTTCTTCTGGTTCTAGTCCTTTAATGTTACAGTTTTCAAACGCAATGTCAATAAAAGCATCTTCTAACTCTACAACCCTTTCAGCCGCGCAATAAATCTCATACTTGAGTTCGTCATTCCATAGTTCTGGATTTTCTCTGATATACTCTTTAAATAGCCTTGTCATTCCCTCTACATGGAGTGTCTCGTCACGAATACTCCAAGTTACTATCTGCCCCATGTTTTTCATCAGGTTATTTCTAGGAAAGTTTAAAAGGATTGCAAAACTACTAAATAGTTGAACCCCCTCAGTAAAGCCACTATAGACTGCCATAGTTTTGGCTAAATCTTTTGGGGTATCACTGCTAAAATTTGACAAGTAATCATGTTTATCAGCCATAGCTTTTACATCCATAAACATCTGATATTCTTCTTCAGGAAACCCAAGAGTTTCTAATAGAGTAGAATATGCTTCTTGATGCACCGCCTCCATAGCGGCAAATGCTGACAGCATCATCCGTACTTCAGGAGCTTTGAAGTTTGGAAGATAATGAGTCGCATACCCACAACAAACATCTACGTCACTTTGAGTAAAAAATCTAAAAATATGTCCTAGTAATCTTTTACTGTCCTCATCTAGCCCTCTATAATCCTTCAGATCGTCAGCCATAGGAACCTCGTCCGGCAGCCAATGCATATGCTGTTGATTTTTGTAAGCCTCAAATGCCCAACCATATTGGAACGGCTTATAATAGTTTCTCTCTTCTGTTAACATTTTACTCCTCAATAAAAGGTAGAGCGTCTCGTTCTTGCTCTATGATGGTTATACATAGATTAGTTACTTCTAAATCTTTTTGTAAAAACCATATTTTCTGTTGTATTTTATCTAACTCTTTTCTGTAAAACTCTAACTCTTTTTCTTTTCTGAGTTTTTGTTCCACAATTTCCGACATAAGTATTATTTTAGTCATATTACCAATTATGTACTATATTGCTCATTATAAAGAAGCAAGTTACAAAGTTTACTAATACTATAAGTGTTCTTAAAACGGCCACAATATTATCATAGTCTTCTGTCTTATCGTCACTAAAACTTCCTATAGTATACTTCCATATTGTCCAAAATTTCATCCTTCGCAGGCTAAACACCCCTCCTCGTCAAAATCAAATACATAGTCTCTCAACGCCTCGTCAGATACTACTTCAGCTCTCTTCATAGCAAGACTTCTAGCATAGTATAATGTCTTCATGCCCCTGGCCCATGCCATCATATGAATATTGTGAAGCTCCTGCTTACTAACGTTAGCAGGGAAGAATACATTTACACTTTGAGACTGACATATAAACTGTTGTCTATCCGCAGCAAATTCAATTACCCACTTCTGATCAATCTCAATAGCCGTCTTGAATACGTCTTTAGTGTAGTCATCCAGAAAGTCTAAATGTTGTACACTGCCATTGTTTGTGGTTATACTTTTCCATACTTCATCATTGTTCATGCCAATCTCGTCCAGATGATGCTCTAGGTATTCGTTCTTTAGCAGACTGCTTCCTGATTTGGTTTTTTGAGTAAATGCATTAGCTAAATAAGGTTCTATGCTTGGGCTAGTATTAGCACATATAATGCTGCTACTTGCGTTAGGGGCAATAGCAAGTAGATGTGCATTACGAACTCCATAACCCTCTGCATCTGGGCATTCTCCACGCTCTTGAGCCAGTTCTCTAGTAGCTCTATCTGCTTCTGATTTTATACGAGAAAATGCTCTCATATTAAAACTTTTAGCCATTACACCTTCAAAAGCTATATTATTTCTTTGCAAATATGCGTGAAACCCCATAGCCCCCAAGCCAATAGATCTTTCCCTCATTGCACTGTATTTAGCCTTAGCTAAAGCGTCTGGAGCATTCTCAATAAAATAACTAAGAACATTATCCAACATACGAACCAAGTCTGGTATGAATTGGTCATTATTGCACCAAGAGTCAAACTCTTCCAAATTTACACTAGACAAGCAGCATACTGCCGTTCTGTCTTGGCTTGTTGGCAAAGTTATCTCTGAACATAGATTAGACTGATGAACTTTCAATCCTAGGTTTCTTTGATACTCTGGTAGAGCATTGTTTACTGCATCCTCAAACATAATGTAAGGCTCTCCAGTTTCCACTCTATTTTGTAGCATCTTAACCCACAATGCTTTAGCAGCAACAGTTTTTGTTACTTTACCGCTATGGGGGTCTATCAAATCCCAACTATCATCAAAGCCGGGGATTTCTGTGGCCTTGGCAATCAGTCTCATGAATTTGTCTGGAACCACCACAGCATGATGCAAGTTAGTAGACTTACGGTTAATATCACCGCCTGTGGGCTTTCTAACATCAAGAAATTCTTCAATTTCTGGATGAGATACGTGTAGATACGCTGCATAAGAACCTCTCCTAGTAACTCCTTGGGAGAAAGCAAGCATTTCAGCGTCCACTACTTTCATAAAAGGTATAACGCCTGTGCTCTCACTACCATTACTTGTTTTAGAGCCTACAGATCTAATATTACTCCAACAACCACCAACACCCCCACCAGCAGAGGATAGCCAAGCATTTTCTGTGTAGTGATCTGTAATACCACCACGACTATCTTCTACATAATTTAAAAAACACGATATAGGCTGGCCTCTAGTTGTTCCACCGTTAGACAATACAGGTGTTGAGAACATAAACCACAAATTACTGGCATAGTCATATAGACGCTGTGCATGAGCATCATTGTCAGAAAAAGCCAAAGCAGCACGAGCAAAAGCATCTTGCGGAGAAGTTTCTCCCTCTATTAAATATCTATCTTCTAGTGTCTGTATACCAAAAGGCGATAAAAGCCTGTCTCTCCCATAATCAATCTGCATTCATATACTCCATAACTCTATCATCAATTTCAGATAGACTGTGACCTGCTTCTGTGATAGCGTCTTCACAAAAGGTTATTAGGTCCATAAGCTCATAGTTTTTCATGAGCTGCTCTTTATTCTCATTCAGGTTTTGCATATACTTATACTTACTATCAATTGGAAGCATATCGTAAATATCAAAAGCTGTACCATATGTTTTTATCAGCTCTGTAGCTCTCTTTGGGCCAACACCAGGAATACCTGGTATATTATCACCAGAATCGCCAGTAAGAACTTTATAGCTAATATAGTCTTCTATTGGAAAGTCAAAAAACTCATCCCACGTATGAACTGTAGTTTCTTTTCTAGTAACAGTAGAGAACCTAGAAACATTATCGTTTACCATAAGATCCCAGTCCTTATCACTAGAAATTAGCCAAATATCCTCTATACCAAACTTCTCTCTTTCCTTGCATATGTATGCGGCAATATCATCGGCTTCCACTTCTTTGTATCTTAATACTAGAAATTTCTCCTCAAACATTTCTACTACTCTTTCGTAGGCTTCGAAGAAAGCATTAGAGCGTTCTTTCTCTTCTTCTGTTTGATCTGCAAATTTTTCTTTTCTGTGTGCTTTATACTCTGGAAGTATTTCTTTTCTATATCTACTCTGATACAAGTCTGCTGTAACTATAACTTTTGCACAATCGTAAGACTGAGCAAGGCTTTCCACAGTCCTTACATAGTCTAAGCCATAATCATCGTATTTCTTTCCATGTTTCCAACGAAAAGCAACATTCATAGCATCTAACACAAGAGCATTCTGATTTTGTAATGGTTCTGGGACCATTGACATAAATTCACTCACTTTAGAAACTCCACTTTTTCTTCTTTTAACCACTCTTCCGCAAGCATTATATGACAGTTAAGCCAAGATATATAACTATATCTACATTTGTTAGGACATATATTTGTCCCCACAAAAATCTTTGATCTTGAATACTTGAAGAATAGCAGTGGTTCTTGATTTCTTTCGGCAGCTTGTTCTATTAGTTTGGGCCACCACTGTAGTATGTAGTTTGTTTTATTAGTAAAGATTTTATCAGTAAAAGGTGAATTTTCATAATTCTTAACCTCTATACAAAACCTATTGTCCTCATGGGGTACATACAAATCCCCTTTCAAATAGGAAAGAGCGCCCGAGGCGGGCACCCTTTCAAACTGTAGCTTGGTATGCTCCCGAAGCAAATCTCTAACAAGATACTCTCCGCGAGCACCCTTTGCTCTTGAATCAACCATTTACTAACCTACTTATATTATTGTGCTTTTGCACCTCTATCTTTTCTAGTAGTGGATGAGACCACAAGTGAGATACCAAATATGTATTTAGTTCTTCCTCAAGTAAAACCTCAATTAGTTTTTCTCTTCCGGACTCATCCAGAACATTCATAACTTCATCTAAGAATAAAACATTAATCTTACTAGAAGACAAGCTATTCATTAGCTTTCTAATAGCTAATAGAGTAGCCGTATTTACCCTTGCCAGTTCTCCACTGGATAAAGCCAATATATCAATTACGTTTCCATTATCCGTAACTTCCACATTTAGTTTATCATTGTTTACTGCAAAGTTCAATGTAAACCTACCATCAGATAATTCTGACAAATATACGCTTGTAAGTTCTTCTAACTCTTTTACAAGGTTTTCTATCTTATAAGCTATAAGTCCTGTCGTGCTAAATGCTTTTTTCAATATCTCAATATTTGATCTACGCTCACCACAAGAATCGTACTTATCTTTAGAGTCTTTAAGATCTGACTCAAAATTAGCTGTTTGCTCTAGTATTACTTCTATGCGAGCATTGTGGGCTGCAATTTCAGTATTTTCTCTCTCAACAGCTTCCAAGGTATTTCTATCTTCTTGTATCTTATCTTTTAACATGTATACCATTTTTGATAGAGTATCCTCGTCCAGAACTTCAGAAGGCATACTGGTGTCTATGGAGTTATATAATTCACTCCATTCCCTTTTTGCTTTATTCTTCTTTCTAAGATTAGAATTTGCCTCTTTTATATCCTCTATGGAACTTTTAACAATATCAAACTCTGTTTTTAAAGTTTCCAGGCTACTTCTATGATGCTCCATCTGTTCGGAAAACTTTTCTTTAGGTATATCTTGACCACACGAACCACATACATCTGGAGTGGATTCAATCCTTTTTATTTCCTTTTTAGCGTGGTCTGCAAACCCTTTTATCTCTCCTAATTTAGATTGTAAATCATCATAAGAGATTAATTCTTCTGGAGCTTCCATAGCGTTAATTTTATTTATATCAATACTACGAAGAAGGTCTTTCTTAGTATTATTTTGTAAAATTTTTCTGTTCGTAACCGAAATATTTTCAAGTTCCAACTGTAACGAAGCCAATTCTTTTACGGTGTCTTCATTGATTTTTGGTAGATTTTTCATTACCTTTGGTTTGGTATCACTCAATTTGTTATTTTCCAACCATTTTTGTGCTACCGAAACCTTGGCTTCTAACCCTGCGTATTCTTTATCAATCTGCCTTGAGGCGTCCTTGAAAACTTCAAACAATTCTACATACTTTTCCAGTCCTAGAAGGTCTATAAGAAACTTTTTTCTATTCGCATCTGTTGCTGTTAAAAAGTTTAAGCTATTATTTGTGTTTTGATATACTACTTGAGTAAAAGTTTTAAAATCATAACCAAGAACAGCTTGGATATTTTTATAAGTATCCGTAGCTGTATGACTACTAATATCTTCCCCGTTTTTAGTAAATACTGCTTTTAGAGATGCTTTTCTTTTAACAGATACCGTATAAATATCTTCTCCAGAAGAAAATTCTACAAATATTTCGTATCCTTTCCCAATATCTCTATTAGCTATATCTGCTTTTTTGATCCCCTTACTGTTTTTATTAAATAAAACTTCCTCTAAAATTAACGGGATGGAGGATTTCCCCACCCCGTTAGTTCCCAATATCTGGGTTATTTTAGAAGAAGATAAGTCTACTTCATTGTTTTCGCCATAGCTAAAACAATTACTCCATCGTAGTTTCTTTAGAATAATCATTATATATTCCAATAACTCCTGGTATCTTTTCTTCGGGTATCTCTAAAATATATGTTAGATACTCTACTAATTCTTCACCTATGCTAAGATTATTTCCTAACACTAAGGCTGCTTCTGTGCTTCTTTTTACAATTTTCTTATCTAACAAAGAAGAGTTAGAAACTTTAGAAAGGTCTCCAAGGTCTCCTTCGAGTTCATAAATGACATGATCGTAAAACTCCTGTACCATATCGTCCTCAGAAGATACGGTCTTTCTTATTAACTGAGGAAGTTTTAGTTCTTCCCAGTACCAATCGTTATCCTCCATTAGAGCTATAATTACACCTGTTGACACCCTATTACGGTGAAAAGATGTAGTCATAGGACTTCCAGGATACACTATATTTTTCTGTGTGTTGCTGTGACTATGTAAATCCCCAGCATATACTACAGGAAATCTAGCGAACCTCTCTAAGTCTACCTCGGGGGTAACGTGAGGGGGTATTTCGCCCCTCACATGAGTAAACACAGGTAAGTTAGAATTAAGTATCTCGATACTATCCTTTTTATGTAAATCACAGTAAGGAAGTATACTAAAACCTCTGCTATCTTCATAGCTCTCATCCACTATAGTTACTAGTGGATTTAGTCTCTGAGTAACTTCTACTAAAGAACTAAAGAAGGTTTTATTCTTTTTAGTTGCTTCGTGATTTCCATCAAAGATTATAGTTTCTACACTTACTTTCGATATAAACTCAAAGTATAGCTCCAACTCATCTAGGGTTGGTACTCTGTCGAATATATCTCCGCCAATAATATGTATATCTACATCTTCCTCAAGGCTATGTATCTGCTCAAAGAAACTGTTATATCTTGCAATAGCCCAATTAACTGGGACATTTTTCTGCCCCAGTTTTATGTGCCAATCTGCGCTAAACAGTATCTTCATTAAGACACATCAAAGTCGTCGTCATCAAACTCTTCTGCGTCTGATTCGTCAACATTCTCAGTATCTTTGCCCATCATACGCTCAAGCAACTCTTTTTGAGACTCAGGAGTAGGTCTAGCGAAGATTTCTTCTACATCCGGTGCTCCTTCAATCAAAGCGCGAACCTCATCAGATACCGGACCCTGAGCTTTAGAGCACTTTAGCTCTTGGATGTTATACTTTACGTTCATGGGCTGAGGACCAGTCTTTTCTTTCTCGTAGCAGATATCCCAACCGTTATCTAGGTCTGTGGGGTCTCCCAAGTCCGCTGCAAGTTTGATTACTCGGTCCATAAGGGTTTTCTTTGGATTGAAGATTTTAAGTTCACCATTCTCAACACAAAGCATAACATAGCCATACTTTGACTTGAGGTCTGGATAGTAGTGCTTAACCCAGTCTTTCTCACTGTTAGTCCAACGCTGTTGGTCTCTATCCCAAGATAGACACTCTACCGGCATAGTGCGACCTTCTGCGTTAGTTACCCAGTAAATATAACGAGGAATAATACCACCGAAGATACGGATACGATTGTCTCCGAATTGAGGCTTGTGCTCGTTTAGCTTCTCCCGACTACCGCCGGTATCTTCTTTCATCTGTCCAAATGCTAATGCCATAGTTTTTCCTTTTGCTTATGCTTCATAAAGAAACTGGATGCTATCATCTACAATTTCAAGAAGCGGATTGTTTGCGAACTTTTCAGTTGAGACTGGGCATCCCAATACCGAAAGATCGGCTTGTTTAGTTATTTTATAATGGTTGTAGCTTCTGTAGCTGGCTATGCCAACATACTGAGCTATATGACGAGGGGTATGAACATGCCTGTTAGCGAGAAGTCGCTCAGGATGAACTAAGAAGCTCTGCCCAGACCAATCTGTATAGGATAACCCATACATAGGATCGAACTTGCTTTTTGGCGTGAGATTAAACGTTTGATAAGCTATAACCCTTATTACAAGGTTAGCATTGCTCTTAGCATAGAGCCGTATTTTTTGCCAATCGTAACGAATAAGCACGCAGGATTTCCCAAAGTCAAGAGTATATTATACAGGGTGTCACCTAAAATGTCAAGAAATATTTTTATCATATGTCTGTAAAAGATACACGATAATCTTGTTGACGGTAGTGGGCCAGCCTTGTTCCCGCTTGCTTACTTGCCGTCTTTCCCTTTAAGTTTACATCAACAATAACCGGCTGTATTTTACCCGGATATTCCCTAACAACACGCCCTATTAACTGTGTTAGTAATGGCGTATTATTTACAGGGGTTGCAAGAATGAGACAGGAGAGTGGATTTACTGATATGCCTTCCGAGAATATACTCTGTGTCCCTAGCAATATATCTACTTCTCCTGCTTTTACTTTCTCTAATCTTTCCTCTCTTTCTTCTAAAGTATTTTCGCCAGTAATAATTACGGCGTGCTTACCAATAGTTAGTTTTAGGCGTTTAAGAAAGTTCACTCTATCACTGACTAAGAGCACTTTGTGCCCTTTATTTTTGTATATGGCTGCCAGCATCGCCACTATTTTGCCATACTCCTCGTTAGCTACAAGGTCATTGACCCGTAACGCCCAAGGAGCACGACCATCCATGAAACGAATCTTAGACTGTATAATGTCTACTTTAGGTTTCATGAAATTTTCTGGAGGCGGAGTAAATCTAGTATACCCAAAATAATCGGGCATAAGTATATGCCTACCATCTTTTCGTTCAACAGTGCCCGACAAACCTATTTTGTATCTTGCGTAAGATGCATCAACAAGTTTATTGAATGTATTGGCTGGAATATGATGACATTCGTCAACAATTATAGTACCAAACTTTGTAGCTATCTCGTCTTTGACTTTATATAATGTCTGAACGTTTCCAACTACAATATTCTTATCTATTTCCTTTCTCCCAGACCCAATTACTCCAGGCTGTATTCCGAAAACTTTTATTATTTCCTTCTCCCACTGCGTTCTTAGCGCAATAGTATGAGTTATTATAAGAGTTTTTTGACCCAACTTACCAGCAATAGCTAATGCTGTGAAGGTTTTACCCCAAGACACAGAAGCGTTAATTACAGCGTTGTCATCAATTCTATCATAAACATCTTGTTGAGATTGCCTAAGATCGAACTTAAACTCTGGAAACTCTACAGGAATAGTTACTCTCTTATCAACTATTTCATAGCCTTTGGGTATTAGATCTACCCTACCAACAGGTATGGATATTAGACCAGACCTAACCCTCTTCATATTTTTAATGATAGTGGGCGGCTTGTCCTCCCTATAAGAAGGTATCTCATAGGTAAGTTTCTCGTCAAAGCCATTTATCTCTGAAGGCTCAACGTTTAACATAATCCTGTTAGATATTATAGCTTTACCCATTCTTATACTTAGCTATTAGATAGTCTTTTACAAACTTACTACGAACTATATCATCTATTCCGAAATCTACGAAATCAAACTGATCCATTTCTTTTATAATTTCCATAAATTCCTTGATACCGCTGGATTTTAAGTCTGACTGAAAAAAGTCTCCACAGAATATTATTCTACAGTTGTTACCCACCCTTGTTATTAGGCTGTCTAACTCATGAAAACTCATATTCTGACACTCATCCACAATCACTACAGTATCTTGAAATGTTACTCCCCTAACATGGGAAGTAGTAATAAACTTTACAGCATAGTTCTTTTTAAGAATGCCATATGCGTCACCCCTATGAAAAAGCTCACTACATATTGCTATGTAGGGTTGCTCATAGACTTTTGACTTTTCTTCCTCATTGCCTGGAAGGAAGCCCATTTCCCTCGTAGGAACTGCACTTCTTACTAAGGTAATATCTTTATATTTCTTTTTTATCATGTCATCAAAGGCAAGATACATTGAAATATATGTTTTACCAGTTCCAGCGCAACCATGAAGAAATAAATTCTTATCAGACTCGAATACCTTTAGTTGTCCTCTGGTAAGAGGATCAATATCAATTAATTCTAAGTTGGCAGAATTTAATTTGTCATTGTTCATTTTCTTTTTACGCACTAAATCATCCTTCTATAGCTTTTACACTTATTCTCAGAGAAATCGTATATAAGCCAAGGCTCATTGTTTACAATGATAACATGAGCCCATTCCTTGCCCAAGGGGGCAGACTTCAAAACAAACGGAGAGTTGTAGCCATGTAGCCACAACCTACAGTAGTAATCCAAAAATTCCTTATTTTTTATTTTTATACTTTTTATATTGACGTACTTAGTTTTTAAGTATCTAAAACAGTTACCCTTAGTATCTATAAAATTTTTATACTTAGACTTAACTAATGCTGTAAAATCCTCATACATAATATTCAATAAATATTTCCTATGAGGAGTGTGTAAACGGCGTCTACCCAAAGTTGATTGCTTTTGGTTTCTGTCGTCTATTACTTTATCATTACACTTTAGCAGACCATCTCGGTAAGTCAGTTCCCCGGTAAGAGCATACACAGGGAACTCTACTTTAGTTAGAATTTTATCATACGTTAATTCTATTAGCATACTGCTTCTCAAACTTGCCAAAAGCATAGTCTTGGCCAATGTCAAAGTCGCAACCAATGGGGAAACCTGGTATGGATATTCCACGATCCATCTGTATACGTTCTTGTAAAATTTCACAGTATACGTCTACATCCTCATCCGCAACATCAGCAAGAACCGAGTCGTGAACCAAAGCAAACATGTTAGCATCTAGTCCGTCGGCTTCCACAATTTGTTGTGTTTCCATAGCACCTATCAGATTTACATCCGAGGCAGGTGATTGGACAATAAAATTGAGGCCGGACCGTATTGCGTGGGCAACAGTCCCTTTGTTATCAGACTGTACATCAGGTAGCCTTCGCTTCCTGCCAAAATGAGAATAGACATGAGCATCACGAGCAATGGCCGCTTTATTCCTGTCAATCCATCTTTTAAGGGTGCTAAAGTTTCTGAAGTACTGGTCAATGATTTCTTGTGCTTCTCCAACGGTAAGATTACCTCCATCTTTATTTACTTGGGTGCTAATTGTAGGTGCTCCCGCCCCATAAATAATACCAAAGTTTACAGCTTTGGTAGCCTGTCTGTAGTCTGGATATAGTTTATCCACATCCTCTACTTCGCAATCAAGGTTGAATACATCCTTAGCTACAGTAGAGTGAAAGTTAGTTCCTGCTTTGAAGATTGCTTGCAGCTTCTTGTCACCAGACAATACAGCAGCAACATATATCTCAGCAGTAGTTAAGTCCATTGCTACAATCTTACGACCTTCTGGAGCTTTTATACAACCTTTTACAATTGCATTGTCCCTAGGTATCTGTTGCATGTTCAATTTACCACTAGAGGATAATCGACCTGCAACAGTTCCGTGAAGATTGAAGTTAGTTCTAAGTCTGCTATCTCTGTCAAGCTGAGGAATAATCTTATCAATATAAGTATTCTTTAGCTTAGTATCCTTTCGGATATTTAAGATCATAGCAGGAACTTCATGTTCCTTAGACAGCATATCCAAAGCCTCAGCGCCAAGAGAGTCTGCACCCTTGTCTGTCTTGATGCCAGTGGGCCTAAGACCAAGATAGTCAAAGAACAGTTTACGGAGCTGAATAACACTATTAGGGTTAAACTCTCCGTTAACTTCAAGAAAGGATTTTACTTCTTTCATGTCTAATAACTTATCTGTCATCTCCTGTATATCTCCTGTGAGGAGGCTTTGTGCGGCAGCTAACCTGTCCTTATCAAAAGGAACTCCATTATCCTGAACCTTCATTAGAAATCGGCAAGCAGGAATAAGTATCTCGTTGTAAACTTTTAGCAACTTAACATTACCACGTTTCAGAGCTTTTTCAAACTTCTGAAAGATCATAAATGTTACAGTAGCATCAAGAGCAGCATAGTTCTGCATAACATCAAATGGAATCCACTCCCACTTAAAGTCATCCTTACGAATGCCATGCTGCTTACGATACTCGTCCATCCACTCATACATAGGCTTTTCGTAGTCACCGTAATCGGTATACTTCATAGCCAATTGCTTCAATCCATGTGTTCCAGGACGCTCATCAATTACATAATGCATAAGCATTGTATCCTCAAACTGAGGAATAGTAATGTTGAAATGGTACTCAAACATAGGAATATCGAATTTAGCATTGTGAAATACAGGTCTTTTCAGGTTGATTAGCTCTTGTAGCTTCTCTTCCACTCTTTCTGTAATTACGTCAGCATCAATATAAGCGCCAGTATCAGGAGCACCACAGATACTAATTCCCAGAATGTATCCGTTTCTAGGATATAATCCGCTAGTCTCAGAGTCAATCCCAAAGAAATCATACTCATCATCAATAACTTTTTGTATATAATCATATGCTTCCTGCTCGTCCTGAATACCTATAAAGCTATCACCAATTTCTGCCTTCTTCTTGTTACCAGAAATGTATTGTTTGATGTTATCCACACCAGTTTCTAATACTCTTTTCACCTCTGGCTTAAAAGTAATCATTGCTGGGTTAATTAGGGGCAGAAACTTGCCATCTACCAAGGTTCCGGAATAGTCCATAACTTTGGTTGCTTTGGTGTAGTATTTTAAAGGTTCGGCTCCAACAAGAATAATCCAATCATAATCATCTGGATTCATACTTATATCAACATCTTTCTTTAGCACTTTTTGCAGACTAGCATCTGAGGCTAAAGAAAATCGGTCAAAAGGCCAAGCATTTCCAAAAACTTCTATATAGTTATTTTTGGAGGGCTTAGACTCTACAATTGCTATTTTCATGCTATATCCTTAGTTTGAATGTATATTATACAGGATAACGATAAGTAAGTCAAGAATTATATAGCTTCTTTCTTAAACTATTTACTTGAGGCTGTGACAGCTCTCCAGGATCACCACTTTTTAGATTTACCACTCTAACAGGGAATCCTTTACATATTTCTTTTACTTTTTCTGATGCCTCTTTTCCGGCCTTGTCTCCATCAAACAAGACATCTATTCCCATAACTCCAGAAACTTTTAACAAGTCAAGCTTTTCAGGACTAAACTTGTTTACTCCAAAGCAACATACAGCATTTTCTAAACCTTTATCATGCAGGTTTAGCATATCGAATAATCCTTCTACTAATATAATTCTGCTCTGTATTGTTTTTACTTGTGGGAATAGAGGAGGACTAACATTAGGAGGCCAAAACTTGTATTTGGCCCTCTCTGTCATAGTATAATCCCTACCTTGAAAGCATACTATCTTTCCCCCTGAATTAGTTATAGGGAAATTTATTCTATTTTTAAAATCATTTTTACCGTGTTCAAAAGCATTGAACTTTTTATAAGTTTTGGGACTTATACCTCTCCAGTTACCAACATAAGGCATAAACCCCTCTGGCATTTCAAGACCAAAGTTATCTGATCTTAACTTTGCCATAATTCTTTTCAAGTTCTCCCTTTTTAGAGAGGACTCACTAATATCTATGTTATAGTGTCTAAAGAGACTTCCTTTGTATCCGCAAGAGAAACAATTAAATATACCCAATACCTTATCAACACGCATACTGGGGTTTCTATCTTCATGTTCGGGATTAAGGCATTTTATTAGAAAGTCTTGTCCAGACTCTCTGTATTCAAGAGACCTTTCAATTAAAACCTGCTCTACTTCACTCATCCGTGTAGTGCCTTATGAATATCATCTTCTTCTGGATCTTCTCCATCTTCAGGTATAATTATAGAATTAGGGCCTATCTTTAGGCTACTCCAATTCATCTCTGAGGCAAACTCAACATTGTCATCCCCACTACGCATCTTTGTACATATGAACTTCATATAGGGATTTTCCTCATCCTTAGAGGACTCAAGGGTAAAAGCAGCATCAGGAGAGTCAAGAACACCTTTTGCAAACCTGGCCTCTCCAGTAGCATCAATCTGGTATGGTGATACAACCAGAACTCCATAATCTTGTGCGAAGGCTTTCAATGCTTTACTTACTTCTATCTGCTCTGTCCAGTCGTATTGTCCCATACGATTATTATTGAAACCCCTTTTAACTTGGTTTACATAATCTACAATAACTACTTTAGGCTCTAGCACTGCTACTTTCTTGTCTAATTCCTTTCTAATATTAGCCAGAGTTAGAGAAGGTTCGTATATAATATCTACCTGAGCTGGTCTTAGTGGTCTTTTTATAAGCTCTTCATGAAGTTCATCAAAGGCTCTTCTACCCTTAGAATTACTCCATCTTTTATATACTTCTTCACCCTCTTCAAATCTGTTAGACCACCACTTTGCTACTTGTAGCTGCTCTCCCATACTAAGATTATTGTTTTCTATTGCTTTAGCAGATATTCCGGTAGAGATAGCGCATGTTCTTTGCATGATTTCCCTTGCACTCATCTCAATCGTAAAGTACATAACAGAAGATCCAGAATCGTAAATAGTAGATGCTATATTAGCGCATACTAGAGACTTACCCTGCCCCCTCTTACCACCAATCATTAGGTAGTCTTCAGGACCGAATCTCTCCATAGAATCATAATCGGTATTTAGTCCTAGAGGAACTACATTTTCCATATATTCTTCTGGATAAAATAATTCCATACGCTGCATACTTTCCGTGCTTCCCTTTATGTCAACCTTATCTTCAACACGTAAAATAATATTTTGCAAACTATCTAAATTTTCTTTTGCAGACTCCATAGCAATAGAGTTTTCTAGGTAGTTTTCCAACTCTCCCATAATCTCTAGTTGCGTAAATTCATTTTTCAGATACTCTAATAGGGTGGGGTTATCAACATCCACACTATCTACATTTTGTAAAGCTAGTAATTTTTCTCTAAGGGATGAGTCTCTGACGGATAATTGAACAGCCTCAAACGTGGGAAGTTCTCTAAACTCTTCGATGTACTTGTTTAGATATGACCAGATTGGCTGATATTCTGTGGGAAGATAATGTTTATGCAGGTCGCCCCAAGTATCCAAATCACTATCAGTGATTATTGATTTTAGAAGGATACTTGCTAGATTCACCAATTGACTCCGTAATAAACTTTAGACGAGGAAAAGCCAGAGGAGCAAAAACTCCTCTGGCCGATTATAAACGACAGGGACTAGCCAGCAGCTTTTGCTTGCTTGGCAGCTCCATCGTAATTCGCAGCAGTCAAGCCACGACGCGTAAGCATCGTCTTGACACCACGAACAGTCTTACCAATTTGATCTGCAATTTCTTCTACAGACAAACCAGATACATCGACGCCCTCAAGAGGGTCAGTCTTTGCAGAAGCACGGCTTTCACGCTGTGCTGGGATAGAAGCAATCTGACCACTTCGCAGCATAGACAGAGCCTTACCACGAATTTGATTGATTGTCTTGCCGAGAGCTTCAGCAATATCTTCTAGGTAAGAACCATTAGCAGCCATAGAAGCTACCGTTGCTTCTTCTTCTTCGGTAAAGCTACGAACAACTTCACGTTGAGGTGCAGGCTTTACATGCTCATGCAGTTGCATAGAGAGGATCTTGCCTTGGATTTGCTTCGCATTGAAGTCTCCAGGAAAAGCCTCTGCAATTTGAGCATAAGTAAAGTTACCACTGTTATCTTCAACAAAGCCACGGAGAGTATTCTCTTGCTCCTCTGTGAAAGTTTTAGATGCAACAGTGGCAGAAGATTCTACTTCAAAACCTTCTTTTCGCAGTTTAGCAGCTACAGAACGAACAGTCGTCTCAAGCTGTTCTGCTGCTTCTGAAACAGTATCTTGAGATACTGGAGACTCACTTCCAACAAAATCACGCAGGCTTGCAGTGCGCTCGTCGGTCCACTTAGGTAATGCCATGTTATTTCCTATAATAATTGGTTAATATTTGTAACGATAGAGACACCCCTGTCTCTAGCTTTTCTTGTTTTGGAAGACTCTGTACCGCTCTCGTTTATAAGTATTGTTACTTCTTTAGTGAGGCTAGATACCACTCTGTAACCGCTTTTAACGAGTACTCGTTCAGCTTCTCCCTTAGTTTTAAAGGACTTTAGTCGTCCAGATATGCACACAACTTTCTCACTAGTGTTGGGCATAAAATCTTCTGACACATTGAAGTCAAATGGAAGTAAATGCTCGAAGTCCGTAAAGCTAAAATTATACCAATCCATTAAAGATTCTGTAGCTTTTGGCCCTAATCCAGCATGTAAACACACAGGTTCATTTATGTCAAAAATGCTTTCAATCACTCCGCACAGTTTAGCTGTTGCGGTTTTCCCTATTAGTGGTATTGATAATGCGGGGAGCACTTCCTCTAACGGGGCAGACTTTGATTTCTCAATTTCCTCTAATAGCTTGGTAGCCATTATCTCGGAGTTCAATGCCTCTGACACTACATCGAATGTTAAATCATATATATCTAAAATACTACTAATATTTAACTTCTGTATAGTCGCAGGTCCGAACCCTTTGATTTTGAGAGTCTTTGTGAAATGTTCAATCCTCTTTTGATTCTTTGCAGAACACAAAGAATTGTGGCAATAAAGAATATCATTCTCCCAGCTTAAATCCTCTCCGCAGGAAGGACAATGACTTGGAGGTAAGATTTTCATATATTTTATTTCCCTAACGATTGAATGTATATTATACGGCTATTGACCAAAAAAGTCAAGAATTATTTTTTCTTTGGTATAGCTGCGATAATTTCTTTTCTGATTTCAAATAGTTCTGTATACCCTCCAAACTTTCTTTTAGGGGTATACTTGTATTCTTTGAACTGCTCATGAAGTGCTTGCTCTATCTTCCAGACATTATATATAGTGTCTGCGTAGGTTCTTTGTATTCTAATGTCATATCCTGTAAATCCTACAGATCTCTTTACAACATTTTTCCAGGTTGTGCCAGAAGCTATACCTATTTTTAGGCACTCTCTAGTCATAGTCTCTCTGTCTACTAGAACTACGCAGTACAAAACTCCGGGTTTATTGGCCTCTTCTGGATTAGCCTCAAACCACTTTCTACTATACATTATCGGGAAACTGTATAATGACTGCACTAGACTGTTTTTTTGGTTCTTCACTATCACCGTATTCTTGCCCAAACTCGTCATTACCCTCTATTAAAACCTGTATAGCGTCAGCCCATCCCTCTAGCACCATCAATCTTGTTTCTGGTTTTATATTCCAGAACCTATCCTCTACTCCCAGCACTGGATTATAAAACAGGTCATTGTCGTCTAAAAGTCCAAGCCACCCTAGTTTTACCCTATCGTCGTCTTCTCTATCCATTTTGCTGCCTAAATTGAGCCTCTAGATTCTGTAAATTATTTTTATGGGTTTTTACTATATACCTGAGAACTGGCCTGACTTTATCATCAGATAGCTCTGATACCGTATAATGACCGGCTAAAAGTCTATCTAATACTACCCTTGTTTCTTGCTTATTCATACTCTGCGAACTACTCTTGGTATTATTTCACCAGACCTGATTACTTCCACACTACATCCAAGTTCCAGACCTAATTCCTCTATATACCGTAAATTATGTAGAGTAGCTCTCGATACTGTAGCATCTCCAATCAATACTGGTTTTAGTATTGCCACTGGAGCAACTACACCTGATTTACCTACTTGCCACACAACATCTTCCAAGGTAGTAACTACTCCGACCTGCTTCTCTTTAAAAGCATAGGCACCTCTAGGGTGATGAGATGTATAACCTTTATCATTGAAATCGTGATTGTAATCTTCTCTGAAGACTAAACCATCGTGAGGGAATTGATCCCAATCGCTATCAATAACTGTATTAAATCCTTGTAGCCTGAGAGACAACATATCCTCAGACCAAAAACTATCTAAGTCAAAAAGAGAAATTCCATAAGCAATAAATGTCAAATCTCTCTTAGCAAACTCATCACTATCCTTTAATCCCAGAGAACCGGCAGCATAGTTTCGGGCATTTTTAATCTCCTTGGGTGCTACTACTTCTCCAGTAATCTGGAATATTCTTTTCTTAGAATTAATTATTTTTGGAAAGTCTAGTCTGCGAACATTTTCTGTAATGTCTTTACCTTTCTTTCCATCCCCTCTTGTAAGAGCGTAGGCAAAGTGACCCTCTACATAGTAGAGGGCCACCGCCGCGCCGTCCAGTTTAGGACTCACTACAACAGAGGAAAGTTGTGGGGGTGTATCTCCTTCATATACTTTCTGAAGGCTATACATTGGAAACTCGTGAGGCACATCACCGTCCATATATCCAACTGGGTCGTAACGACACTCAGCACACAGTATATCGAACGCGGCATCACTTATAATTGGATTGCCTTCGTAATATGCCTTAGAACATTTATCTAAAAATTCTTTCATTATGTATATTATAGGGCCTTTTGGTTAAAATGTCAAGAATTATTTGGTAGTACGTGTACGTAAGTCATTGGGTCAAATTTATTGCTTTTTGAAGCGTTCTCTTCCCTAGTTAAATGCTGAAGGTTGTGTTCCACATGAAGTCCAGATACTAGTTTTCCTAGTAAAGGTACATCATGATCTACAACATATCCGTCGGGAGTGCTTTTGTATATTTCAGTTATTTTTTCTTGTGAAGCCCATCCAGGCATTTGCTGTTTTATTTTTAGCCTTCTCTTAGCACTATGGGCATTTTTTACAGCTCTGCCCTTCTCGCTTTTACGGTATCTTGCCAGACTCTCTCTTGTATACAAAGTATAGTGGTACTCACATAAATGTCTATACTCTATAGACCTGCCTTTTCTATTAGCGGCTCTGTCAACCCTGGGAAACTCTTCAAGAGGAAGAAGTTTATTGCACTCACCACACCAATGGTATCCGCAATAATTATTCATAAAATTAAAATAATTATTAAAACCAACCTTTTCTTTAAATAAGTAAGGACATTTTTCTCTTAAAGACTTCTCAAACCCTTTAACACCCGATCCTCGTGTTTCACAGTACCCTAACTTTTTAGCTGCTTCTAGCCTATCTTTGGAGCTGTATAAAGCTTCCACTACCTCAATATTTGTGTTAAACTTTCTTTTTAAATGAGCGCCCCTTCTAACTGGTATAGCCTTTTCTTCTAGGCTATGGCCAATCAGTTCAAGATATCTATGTGGTATCTCCTCTTTATTCATTAATTAAATCTCCAAAATATTCGTTTATAATTTCTTTGCTCTCAGCTTGAGACATGATCGAACATAAAGAGGAAAATAGCTTTCTTACTGAATCAATATCCAGTTCTAATGCTATGCCTTTAGGCGTAGGTTGCCATTCCTCATCAAATGTTAAAAAATACTCTCGCAAATGTAAATACTCCTTTCCTCTAAACTCATTTACTGTTAGTCTGACTTGGGAATATTCTTCTTCCCTGATAATGTATGATAATTCTTCCACTTCTCTAATCCTTATTCTTCAGGATATTAGACAGTGGAACAACCGTCTTAACATTGTTAGCTTTCATAAGGCGAAAAGAATCAGTGTCCCAACAAAACATTAGAACACTGTTCTCATCTTCCTGCGCCCTATTTCTTTTACCTTTGATATAAGGTGTAGAAAAGTCTAAAGTACATACATTATACTTAGTCTTTTTTGAATTAGGACTTTTATAAGTGATAACTGCGTCTCCTGCCTCGGATAAACGCTCTATCAACTCTTCTTTTTTCATATTAGCTCCGTATTACATTGAGCAAAACCTCTTTTGCCGCCGTAATACAATGGCTAAATATGGTGCCTCGTCACGGGATCGAACCGCGCACCTACTGATTACAAATCAGTCGCTCTACCAAATGAGCTAACGAGGCTTTTTCGTTCTCCTAAATAGGGCCAGCAATGCTAACCCTATCAACATTCCACCAAGTGTGCCTGGTTCTGGCACAGAATGTGGTGGTTCAGAGGGGGGCGGAAGCTGTATAGGAATACAGCCGTAGCCTTGAGGCCCGATCCCTGGGCACCCTATTGGTGCTCCCATAGGTCCGGGCGTCTGTATCTCTCCCTCTATCATCATGCAGCGTTTACCTGATTCAATACACCTGCAAAGTACATAGCAGCCTTACCAGTCATCTTTGCTAAGATTTCTTCATCAATGTCTGCGCCAGCATCGCTAATAGCTGCTGTAAGTTGCTCGATAGCAGCGGCTTTGCTTACTCGGCTTCCGCCACCACCAGATGACTTTGAGGGAGAAGCTGAAGGAGTCTTCTTAATATATACTTCTGCTTTACTCAAAATCATACGCACACCGTTAGGAGACTGATCTAATTCTTCAGCGATTTCCTTAACAATTTCCATGCTGTTATCAGCATCGGGGTTGCGCTCTACATACATTGCTACTGCCTGTTCTTTTTGCTCGTCGGTCCAAGCCATTTTACGTTTCCTTCTGTTGGTTATAGGGCCGCCCGGACATGTGCCTCGGGCAGCGATTTGTTGTTCATAAAAACGATAACTAATTTTGCTATCTCCCAGTTGATAAAAGATATTATACGGGGTTTCAGTTGAAAAGTCAAGAATTATTTTCCGTGTCTATCTAAAAAAGCTATTACAGTGTTCGCTAGCATTACCTTATGCGAAAACAAAAGAGGGAGAAACAGTATAGGTGCTGCTGCCATATCTACTCCAAAAATAAAAAACCAAAAAGATAGTGGCTCTTTTCTAAAAGCCATTTTAGATGCGGGTATTTGTATTCTTATCATAGTTGTAAGTGCTGTAGCAACACAGAATATACCGTAATAAATCATTTATCTAGGGGCGTTCTAGTGGCTACATAAATAAATGTAAAGGCTATAACCAGCCCAATTCCTGCGATCAATTCTAAATCTGTCATAGTCTGCTCGTATTTAATCCATATTTCTCAAGATGTGATAGTTTACCCAGATCATACGCTGCAATAAAAGCATTGTATCCTGCTGAGCCTGTTTCTGATGGTTCATTTATCCACACACGGTATGCGGGACAACCATACATTGTTTTATACTTTTCTTCTAGCTCGGACAGGATTTCACAGGAACTGTGATGGCGGGATGACCAAGCAATTTCTCCCACACTAAACTCGTAGCTTACGCACTCTTCTGGTAAGTAACCTACCTCAAACTTGTCATCTCCAGAGGGCTTATCAGGAACTCCCACACGCTCTATTACTGACTTTACGAAGCCCGTAGAGCGAAAAACTCTCTTAGATATTTCTGCAAATCCTTCACCACCTAGATAAGACTCTACAATGTTTGCGATTTCAGAATCGCTGGCTGGGGTGCCCCTCTTTTTCTTGAGCATCTCCTGTCTACGATTTTGCTTATCTTTGTAGCCCTCTATAATACTATTAAGTCGGGAAGTATTGTAAGCTATATTCAGTATCTCACATGCTTCTTTCTTAGTAATAGAATCTTTAGCTGATAATAGTTGAATAACCCTTTTGATATTAGAATCAGAAAGGTTCTCGTGTTTCTTCTGTTTTACTTTTCTAGGCATACTTTCTCCGAAATTTCATATATTATAAAAGATTTAGATAAATATGTCAAGATATTTTTGCACCAAAGGGCCTTACTGTAGCTGCCTTGTCATGTTCTGGGTGCTTATGGTTATTCTGCAAATCTTTCCAAGAAAGGTAAGTTTTACATTTCCAACACCAAAACTGTGCTTTATAATGATTACCGTTCATATTCTCTTAGTCCTTAAGATATTCCTTAAACCAATCTATAGTAATTGCCATCCCTTCTTCTAATGGCATTAAAGACGGATCACTCATGCCCACATATTTTAGAGTAGATACATCTGCACTTACTACTGCGTTAGGTATCTCTCCAGGTCTCATTGGCAAATGAACAATTTTAGATTTAGATTCGCTAAGATCTACGATCAATTCTGCTACTTGATTAACTGTTTTATTTTTTTCAGGACCAACCTCTACTGCCTCGGGAAAAACTTCTCCTGCCGCAGCTTTTTCTGTAGCTATAACCAAAGCTCTTGCCACATCACCAACCCAGCACATATCAGATATTTGAGTACCATCTCCATATATTTCTATATCCATACCAGTAAGTGCTCTACAAACAAATGAAGGAGTAATTTTTCTAACCATAGAATCTCCCCACGGAGGAACAGGTCTTTGCCTAGGTCCGTAAGCATTCATAGCTCTAACTATATTAACTCTAGTTCCTCGTTCTTTATTAAACATTTGTATAAATCTTTCTATCATTGTTTTACTAATAGAATATGTATTATTCATCCAATGATTACCGACACCTATATAGGTTCCTGGTTTATTATACTGAGAGGCCGCCTCTAGTATATTTAAACCACCCACAAGGTTTGATTGAGCAGCAGGTCTTGGATTTTTTATAGTTTCCTGAGTGCCCAATACAGCGGCTAAATGAATAAATGCAAGACCTGGTGCCATTGCTTCTGTAACAGCCACATCGTCTCGTACATCCCCTAATATTACTGGGCAAGGATAGTTATGTCTCCTATCATAATGATCAAAAATTACGGGACTATGGCCTAATTTTATAAGCTCTTCTACTGTGTGGAGACCTATAAATCCCGCTCCGCCTGTTACTAAAATTTTCATGTGTTATTTCCTATTGTGTTTGGCCAATATTCCTCTATTTGCTTATTAAATAGTTTGTGGCCTCGGTCCATTATATCATTAGACAATATGTCTTTATAATAAAAACTAGATGCTTTATTAAAGAAACTATATTTTTCGTTTGTTACTCTGTTTATCTTTTTACTACTTTCTAACTCTCTCTCCCTCAGTGCTTCTACAGAATATTTTTCTATTGTACTACTTATATTTACATCTGGTAATACTCGTTGTAATTCTGAATGAGTATCATTTACTAGTGCGTCGTATTTTATTTGTGTGGTATTTTCTGTACCTGCCCAAGATATAAATTGTTTCCAAGTAGTAGTATTTAAACTGGAACAACCCTCTTGTAAAAAATTATTATAAAATTCAGTTTCTTGGTTTCCTGTTGCCCTGTTAGTCAACAACATGTAATTCCACATACTGCACATCACATCGAGAGGGTGTCTAATAATATGCACATCAGGATTTCTTCTAATAATTCGTTCTGTTTTAAAAATAATTTTATCTAAAACGGCTTTATCTACTTGGTCACACAAAAAATTAGGCTTGTATATAGCATCTATCAGCATCCAAGTAAGCCAACTACCACCACTCTTAGTATAAGCTGCTATAATCAATGTATCTCCCTAATATTCTCATTTCCAATTTTTCTGCATCCAGTCTAAGTTAGCAACTTCATGTGGCCGGGGCTTTCCGTGAAAAAATACCATTCTTACATCATTAAAATTGCATGGTTGTTGTTTGTCCCTTATATGAACCTTGTAACTAACACACTCACCTGGTACATGGTCTTGAAGTCTTGGCACTTCTGGTCCCACCCCAACTGAATCCTCTAACCACTTATTAGTTCCTCCTCTAAAATGCCTTAGTTTATTGTATGTTTCTGGAGTATAACTTTTGGCTAGTTTATCCCATATAAATCCACAACTATTTGGCTCCCAAGCTATATAGGCGGTTTGCAGACCCTTGGGCCTATAGTAGTCTCTAAGAGTTATGAATGGCTCTTCTATACTTAATATATGATCTATATTCCCTAGAATAATAGTGTCTAAGTCCATGTATACTACCTTCTCTTTGAACCCGTGTTCAAGATTAAAGAGTCCTATAATATACCACCAATGAGGCAAAGGCTCTAAAAACTCTCTGGTTTCACATTCTACTCCCGATGGATCTTCAGTATAGCATATAAAGTTTATATCTATAGTAGTGTTTCTTTTAACACTATTATATAGCTTGTTTACATATTCGGGACCAAATTCCGTACCCCACTTAAAGCATACTACATTTATCATAATTCTTTCTCCAGCGTCGATATTCTAAAGTTTCTTAGTGCTGTGTTTTCTGTGCAGTTAACTACTAATTTAGCTATCTCTGGTTGCACAGTTTTAAACTTAATTAAAAAAGTTTTGTAAGGGCTATTATTGTTCATTCCTTCGTGGTCACCAAAGAAGTGTGTTTTATTGTCAATATGCTTCATATTATATCCTAATAGTATGAACTTATTGCAACCCATAAGGAAAGCTATATTAAGCATTTGATATCCAGAGTTACTACCAAAATGTATTAATTTAGGATCAATGCTTAATCCAGGTAGATGCTTTCCGGCAGTATGGTTTAATTCAAACTCTTTTGATGCTCGCTGGTCTTGAGTCCATGACTCTAGTGTAGGAAATAACTTTCTAAACTTAGAGCCATTGGTTCTCCACCACCTATTATCACAAGCATAATGAACATCCATAAAATCACATATTTTATATACATCATTACACCCAAAAACTACGTGATTAGTTTTATGTTCTCTTACATACTCTACTACTTCTTCTGTTAAAGAAGGGCCCGTGGCCATAAGTATAGCAGGCCTATTTTTATACTTTAGTGGTATACTCATCTGTTTCTAGCTACATTATTCTTCTTCTCGTAGGAACGCATAGCACCCAATCCAAGCATACCCATAAGCACGGGCATCATAATCTCTAAGTCTAGCATAGGTAGTTGCATTCCATTACCGAAAGCCATTAGTCCGAAGT
>Ga0208644_1000874_pt1 | contig 26755 bp, 47 predicted proteins | sample VirMetDEL_Nov_18_FD_184517 | JGI IMG/M metagenome (GOLD analysis project Ga0208644, IMG submission 184517) | Aqueous microbial communities from the Delaware River and Bay under freshwater to marine salinity gradient to study organic matter... | ecosystem: Environmental > Aquatic > Marine >...
CGCCCTGCACATCGGTGTCTCCGTAGATATACGAAGGAATACCGGAGTGGTCATCAGCCAAGCGGCTGAACCGCTCATAGACAGCCATCAGGGTAGACGAGTTGTCATTCGGCTGGTTGAACCGGACTGCCGGGGCAGAACTACCCAGCGGGTCATTGAGCACCTGCCAGATTTTCCACGGGTGCATCTGCGTGATGTCTTCGTTCGGCGGGATGCGCTCAAGGTTTACCTCGACCTGCGGTCCAGACGCGATGCCCATGTTGTTGACCAGTGCGCGGGCGGCTGCGTTACAGATATTCTGCAGGTCTTCGATGATCTCCGGAATAGCCCGGCCCCAGAACGAACCGGGCGTCTTGATGAACGAAGTCTTGGCGTAAGGCTTCTCGCCCAGCGGGTCATAGTTCAGCACGGCCTTGATGACGAGGGTGCCGATTATCCACACGTTGGCGTCGTATTCCTTGGCATCGTCAGGAACCTCGGCTTCCGTCATGCCCCACTCTTGAAGCATTTTGCCGGATACCTTGCCCCAGAACTCAAGCGCGTCGAACACATCGGTCGGACGCATCTCGGTGTAGAACTTGCGTTCCTCTTCCTCACGGGCGTATTCGGTCGGCTCGAACACGAACGAAGCATCCGGCCCATTTTCCAGAGCCTTGCGAATAGCCTGCTCGTCGTAGCCCGGAACGCCAATAAGATCAGCCAGAGCCTGCCGGGTCAACTGGTGATGCTCAAACATATAGCCGTCGTTGATCCGGGTGATGCCCGGCTCGGGATACATATTGAATGGGCTGACACGCTCGAACTCAGGCGCAATACGTTCGCCCTGCTCTACGGCGGTGCGGCCATTCTGATCGGAAACCCACTTCAGGAACCGCTGGCGGCGGACGATGGGCCCCTTGACGAAGGCGCACGGGAACGTCACCAGATCGGTCAAAAACTCATTGAACGCATCCGCCCAGCCGCCCTGCGCGAGTTGGTCCTCGATACGGATTTTCATCTTGTCCGCGCGGTTCTGGGCAGCCTGTAGCACCTTGAACCTGAACTGCTGGGCGACGACTTCACGCAGTTCCAGCATGTCGGTTTTGGTTGGGGCCTGTCCGGTCTGCTGGATAGTGATCATGACCTGCTCGGCAAACGCCTGCTTCAGCTCATCCATCTGAGAGGGCGACAGATCAGGCTCGGGCGTCGGCTGTATGTCCCACGGGGGCGTGCCGTTATCCATCAGGATGTCGCGAAGCCAGCTCTCAGCCGCACGGCACTTGATTTCGGTAAGCATCATGTAGACTTCAGAGCCACCCTGAGCGCGGATAGCGTTCATCTTATCAGGCTCGTACTCGCCATTACGCTGGCGCAGAGCCTTGAGCATGATGTCGTTGATGGGGTCTTTCGCCATGCGGGCGGCGTCCCAGCAGGTGCGGAGGTGGGCAGCCAGCCCCAGAATAACCGGGTTTTGCTGACGTGCTTCCATCTCGGATTGAAGCTGGGCGCGTTCCTGTTTTGCAAGGTCATCACCGCTCACAACGCGAAGAAGTGTAAGTCCGGCCATTTATTTATCCCTGCATTTCTTTCGAAAATTGTCCCATGTTCCGCCGCGTCGATGGCACTCGTGCATCTTGGCTTCGATTTCTGGGCTGTTCCGTCTGGAAACATATTTCCAGATATGTGGCCATAATGCCGTTAAAGAGCGAGAGCCAAACTCGATCCAGAAAGCAGGCCGCTGCGCAACCAGATATGCTCCGGCCCCAAGGCCGAGGAGTATAACAACGGTTGCTGCAGCTTCCTGCCATGTCATCAAGCAGGCTTCTTGTTCGGCACCGCCCAGACCAGCACGGGGGTAAGCAGGCCGATGATGGTGGCCACCGTATCGTGGCTCAGCCACGCAAGATTGATACCCGAAAAGGTCTGCACGATGAACAGGATGCCCATGATGGCGGCGACCAGCGCCTTGTCGATAGAGGTAAACATAAACTTATTCTCCTGTGTATAGCTAGGTAGGAAAACCGTTCTTCTTGGCCCACACTTTGGCAGCAAAGGATGGGCAGGCTTTCTGGACACCGGGAAAATCCCTGTGCCCAAGAACTTTGGCGCTAGGATACTTCTTTACCAAGCGTTCTACAAGTGTTCTAAGAGACCGCCACTGAGCTGGCGTGAAGTTGTCTGCTGGCTTCCATGTCTTGTCGTCAATGCCGCCGACCATACAGACACCGATACTGTCGGCGTTATGCCCCTGAACGTGGGAGCCGATGGCGTTCTCAGCCCTGCCGGGCTCGACGGTACCGTCCCGGCGGATCACATAGTGGTAGCCAATGTCCTTCCAGCCCTTGTCGAGGTGCCAGCGGCGGATGTCAGCCGCCGTGAAGTCCTGCGACCCGCGCGTTGCGCTGCAGTGGATGACGATCCAGTTGGTCTTACTTCTGGCCATTACCAATAGTGCTTTCCAGTTTAGCCTCGATCCGCTTCAGGGAGTCGGTTATATAGTTAAGTTGTTGTTCTACTGCGATAATCCTACCTTCTTGCGACTTGCGGTCTTCGTTCATACGCTCAAGGTTGTTGACCCTGAAATCAATCTCGGTCTTCCACGCCGTACCGACATAGATAAACCCAAGCGTCTGCAAGGCCAGCGCCACGATGATGGTGATTGGGACTTTCTTATCGAGATGCCAGCCTTCTGTCGTCACGATCCAACCCCATGAAGCTCGTTAGTTAAACACCAAGATTACCGGCAGCTACAAACGTATTCGCCACGGGGCAGATCAGCGAAATGACCGCATACTGACCCATCGTGCTGAATAGACTGGAATATGATACCAAGGTCTGGCTATTCGCCGCAACAGTAACTTTACCAGCGCCGCCCTGAAGAATGGTGCAATTGAAACCAACCCCAAGATCAGCCGCGCAATTAATCGTTACAGCAGAACCGCTGGTGCAGTAGATAATTTTACCGTTGTCAGTAGCCGACAGGGTGCGTGTCGTGCCAGACTCAGTGATAAGCTGACCCGTTAGAAGCTGGGATACAGTAGCCTTCTTGGTCTCCGAACTCTGCACAACGGGAAAAGCCTCAACACCAGTTAAGGTAGAGACTGCTGTCAAAGCTGAAATCTTCTTGTCTGGCATTGTCTAAGCTCCTCTAGATGAATAGGCTAGGTATGAAGGACGTATCCGGAAGGTTAAACCTTATACCCGCATTGTTCCCACTATTGACGTTACCATTAAACAGGTAGCTATAGAACGCAACACCTGTCGCGTTAATGTCCTTCACGTCCACATAAGACACGTTTGTCAAGCCAGACGCTCTGCTTATTGTAGCTCTACTCCCAGCAGTAGACGCGTTCAGGGTAATCAAATTGCCTGCCGTGCCAGACGCCGTGAACTGCGTAACTGTCTGCGTTGTGCCCGATGTCAACGTGATCGTGGCTGGCTGCACAGTGTCGGTGATGTCTGTAAAGGTATTGGACTGCTGGATGGTCAAAGCGCCAGCACCGCCCTGATTAAGCGTAGGCCAAGTTTGCCCGCCGCCAGCAAATGTTTTAGTGCTTGCGCTGGTCATGCTAATCGTGCCAGCGCCAGTCACTGTGAGGTTTGTAGCGGTCGCGCAATTCCAAGCCGTGCCAGAACCAGAAACGGTCCATGTACCGGAACCAAGCGCCAAAGTGCGGGCTGTTGCGCCGCTACTGTTTAACGTGGCAATATTTACGTTTTTGCCGTTAGCATTGAACACTCCAGCATCAACGGTCAGAGCATAAGTTGGGTTAACAGTCAGATTATCCCCAAGAACCCAAGTCCCGGCGACATCTTGCGTGATCGGATTATTGATGGTTTTTCCATTAGTTGTAAGAATGCTGGTGGAACCTGAAGTGACATTTCGCAGTGAAAGAACTTGAGTGCCTGCGGATAGCGTCATTCCGGTCGAAAAAGTCAAATCGCCGTGAACAAACCGGGAGCCAGCCACTAGCGTCCCCGCAAACCCGGTAAAATTTAACGCTCGCACGCGAGAAGGAATGTTGACGGCATCGGTGCCGCCCAGAACATTAAACGAAATAGTGTTAGCCGCAGCGATATTGAGCGCTGTGACTACGCGCGTCCCGGTAGATCCGGTGTAGGTCAAATCAACTACTGGAGTTCCAGATACACTGCAGGAAGTCGTCTGCGTAAATATGGTTGCGGCGTTTCCGGCAACTTGGATTTTGTTTGTGCCAAAAGCTATCGTACCAGTATAGCCAGTCAGATTTAGTGTCAGGCAAGGAACCGTAGCCGCAATAGTGCATGTACCGCCGCCAGAAGAAGCGTCGAATAGCACGGCGTCGGCGGCGGTAGGAACCGTTGCGCCCCCAGCGCCGCCGCTAGATGCAGACCAATTTGTCGTACTGGACGCATCCCAAGTACCAGTGCCGCCAATCCAGTATCTATTTGCCATATTGGCTGTTCCTTACTGGTTAGAACCAATGGCTTGAAAATACATGGCTCGGCTGATGCCCGTTTTGTTTTCTAATTTCCAAGTCGATGAAACGGCATCCCAATAAACATTTAGTTTTGCCGCTGTGCCTTGTGTTACGCTCCATGTCCCATCATCATAGATAAGAGTTGTTGTTTTGGCGATGACGTTAAACCCAATAAGGGCAAATTTACCTCTGCTATCCGCCAGCGTGCCTATTACTGTGGCGGTTGCATCCAAAGGAAGCGTAACAACGGTTGGGTCCGTAGCAGCAATATCAATGCGGCCTTGATTTACAGGTACACCGGCAATCATATCCCGGCGATCCAACCCTTGCGCTGCGGTGTAAATTGCCGACTTATACACCGCTGCCGTATTATCAGACTTAATGGCGTTAACAGCAGCAAAAGCAGAATTAATAGACGCGGTAGCACTCGTCTGCCAGAAACAGTTGATTACTTGCAAAAATTCGCTGCCGATAGAATTGTCTATGTTAAGAGCTTCACCACTAGCTCGTATCCAAGAACATTCTATCAGAGTAATGTCGCGGCAACGGCGGAAATAATACCCGTTGCCAATCTCGCCAACGTAAACATTTTGGATAAGAATATTGCCTGTAGTGCTTACGGCGCCATGGTTAAAATAGAAGGCATACCCAGTGTCATCATTGCCAAATGTTCCTTCCCACCGAACATTTTGGATATTAAGCGCGTATGATGAGCCAGAAGCCGCCAAGGTACTATTGTCGTAATACAGACCGTTTTTACCTCGGTTCCAAGATTGATAGCCGGTAAACGAAACGTTAGAAAAGTTTACGCCAGGATCAAAGAAAAAATTTGTTTCGCTATAAATTGGTACGGTTTCAAAATGGCCGCGGCAAACAGTAGTTATGTTGTGAAAGTTAGATTGATCTAAACAAATAGACGGGAAGCTGGTGTTAAGCGCAAACACAAACGGCCTATTGGTTTGAACACTCATATTGCGGAACGACAAACCTTCGCGCCCCCGCGTGCGCACGCCAATAGAACCGTTTCCGATCCACTGAGTTGTAGACCCAACGCTGATTTCTTCGCAGATAAAAAAAGATACGTCTTTTAGCTCAAGAGCCGTTTTTCTGTATGTTGTATTGGTAGAATTAAAAGACATGCCGCGCAAAGAACACTGAACAATAATACCTGCGTCTACGGTTCCTTCGCCGCCCTTACCAATAAAGATGCAAATGTCATCGTTAGTTGGCTCAAACTTAATCTGAGTAACCCACTGCCCTGCGCCAGTCAAATTAACGCGATCTTTAGTAACTGTAATAGTGCTAGTAGCAAGATATACACCTTTTGGGAAGTATATTGTACCCTGACCAGATGCAAAACTATCAATCGCAGCCTGAATAGCCGCCGTATCATCTGCCACGCCATCACCGACAGCGCCGAAGTCCTTAACCGAGACAGTATCACGAAGTTTAGCTTGCACCGTACGTAGCGTTGCGCTCGTACCGGCCTGTAGAAAGCCGACAGAAGCCGAACCTGTCGAGGTGGCCAGTGCCGTATCGAACGCTTCAAGGGCAACGATGTCACCCTCAATCGTCGTAATGTCACCTTCTGCCGCAGTCATGCGGCCTTCAAGGGATATAATATCATTCTCAGCCGTGGTTACACGGGCTTCAAGTGGGATGCTCTGATCAGATACGATTTCTCGCACACTTGCTGCGTTGATCCGCATCTCGACGCGAGCCCCTGATGGGAACGCTTGGGCGTTCGTGCCGTCCTGCGCGCGGGTGATGGACATCGCGTTGCCGGTCCGAGTGACGACCTTCACGATTTCAACAACGCCGTTGGTGGCAATGATGGTAGCGTAAAAATAGTTGCCGGGCGTCAGCACGGGAAACCGGTTGCCATCGGTAACGACCATACTCGTTGCGGCAGCCGTTATCGAAGCCGCCAGAACGGACGAGACGTTATTAGCAATAAGTACGGTCATGGAGCCCCTTACGTGTCAGTCACGATGGTCTTTATAGTGCCGTCACCAAATTTGATTTTCAGGTCGCCGCCAGTGGTATCGACATAGATAAATGCCTTGCCGGATACCGTAGAGGGGGCGGTTACGCCGTCCACGAGCCCCAGCATCTGGGCAGCTCCACCCTGCACGGTATCAAGTGCAGCGTCCATAACAGTCGCAGCCGTGACACGAAGCTCCACGCGGGAACCTGCCGGAAAGACCTGAGCAATAGTTCCTTCCTGAGCACGTGCAACACCGAGTGCGTTGCCGATACGAGACGTGACCTTGACGATCTCGACCGCGCCGTTGGGCGCTACAAGCGTAGCGTAGGCATACTCGCCCGTCGTCGGGCTGGGAAACCGGTTGCCGTCAACCACAGTAAGCGTAGCATCACCGGCAGCGATGGCCGCTGACAGCGTGGTCGAGACGTTATTGGTCAGCAATACGGTCATCTAACAGTTCCACGCCCGCAGGCTTTTGTTGATGCGAGAGTTCGGATCGTTGGCCGTCTTGGCGCTCGTCAGTTTCTTCTTCATGCCTTTCATTCTGGCACAGAAACTATCACGGCGGGAACCGCCTTCAGGCTGCGGAGCCTTGAGCCCCGGCTTCCCCGGATTGGCAGCGTTATAGGATGCACGCCCCTTGGCGTTTAGACCGCCTTTGGGGTTCTTGCCTTCCTTACGCGTCCAAGCTGGGGTCTTGGCCACTACTTCTTGCCCTTAGCCATGCAACGGCCCATGGCCTTGCACTTGCCCGGATTGGGACACTTGGAGCAGGGGGTGAACTTCGGCATCGGCTTCTTAGCCATGGTACGTCTCTTTCTTAGAAGCGGCTAGTTCCGAGGTTAGCTTTAGATGGTGCTGTACGAGCAGGTGCCGAAGTAGGACCGCGAGAGGGCCCGCTGGCGCGTGAGGGTGCAGCCTTGGACGGTGCCGTGCTAGAGCCGCGAGTACCGGTAGAACCGCCACCGCCGCCGCCACCGCCGCCTACACCTGATGTATTGCCGCGACCAGATGAAGTCTTGGACGGTGCCTTGCTGGAACCACCAAATGTACCGGGTGGTCTCCCAGCCGATTGCAAGTCACCTTTGCCACCTGCGACCGTGGGGCCTTTATACCCATATGCGGTAACACCCTGCCCGCCAGTTACAGCAATAACTCTACCGGTACGAGAAGGTGCTGTGCGAGACGGAGCTTGCGTAGGACCGTAACCCGGTCCGGAACTCTTCTTTCCAGCCATGAGGGGGCCTTTCGGCTTGTCTGAACCTACGCCAACGGGTGTGGTCATACCTACCAAGGCACCAACCGGACCAGCGGCGCGCATCGCACCGCGAGCAATTGTTCCAGCAACCTTGCCCGCAATACTACCTGCGGAAGGGGCTTTGGGCCCATACGCATATTTGCCAGAGGCTATTGTGTATCCCTTATTAGGTCCGGTTGTAATTTTTCCATATTTGCTTACGTCATTCCTTTGGCGTAACATGTCTAAAGCAGTCTTAGATTTATTTGTATTTGCGGGTTTGCGCGCGGACTCAAGTGTGTTTAACAGTCCCTTAGTAGAACTACTAGGATTAGTACCAAAGGTCTTAATACCACTACGAGTAGTCATCGTGGTGTTCGCGCGAGGACTTCTATTGGGCATTCTGGTTACGTTGTTCGCCATGGTATCTCCTAACGATATCTCGCGGTCTTGGCCGCGATGGTTTTTGGTTGCGACACGAACTGTTTACCCTTGGTCTTCCCGGCGCGCTTGGCGCGGGTCGTGGCGGCATACTCCGAGGGCGACAACGCCTTGATAGCCGCTTCCGGTAGATACCGCTCACCGGTCTTGGATGAGGGCTTACCGGACTTCGTACGCCATTTCTGCGCGGTCCAATCCTTGAGTGATTGCTGCGGGTTCCTCACGATGTGTAGCCCCCGCCTCTGGCCTTGTACTGCTTGGCCAGAAGCTGCGCCTTGCGGGCTGACCACTGACCTGCCTTGGTACCCTGAACCGGAGCTGCCTTGATCTTCTCGAACAGTGTCTTGCGCATACCGGGCTTGGTGTAGTTGCCCGCCGCATTGACCTTGGATTTGCCAGACTTCATCGCGTCAGCACCTCGATAACCGTGTTCAGCGGAGGAGCTTGGGAGAAAGTCAGGGTCGTACCAGACAGCGTGTAAGTGCTCTTGTTCTGGTAGACGCCGTTGATATGAACGCTAGTCAGATTGCGAACACCAAGCGTGGCAGCCAGTGTGTAGATTACTGTCGTACCGTCGCCTGTAAACGTACTGATGCTGGGCGTGCGCAGTTCTTGAAGTGCAGTCTCAACCGATGCGCCAATGTAGAGATTACCAGCATCGGCAATATTAATCGCGGACGCACTGGGGGTTGTGCGGTCATTAATAGCGTCAATTATCGACTGAGCAGTAATGCGCAGCTCAACCCGGCTGCCGTCAGGAAACGGAATGGCCAGTGTGGTCTCTTGGGCGCGAGTTACCGTCAGCACGTCATTGACCCGCGTGGTGCACTTGACGATCTCAAGTACGCCAGTGGGGGCGATCAAAGTCACATAGAAGTAATCGCCAGCGCCGAGCGAGGGGAAATTAGCCCCGGAGCCAGTCGTCACAACGACGGAGGTGGCAGCGGCACTGATTGAGCCCACCAACAGGCTGGAAACGTTGTTTTTGAGCTGGACGCCCATACCTACTCCAAGAGAATGTACGTACCGTCTTCCTGCAGCAGGTCGTCACCATCCTCAGACAGCAGATTGTTCAGGAGCGCAGATGTCTGCCTCCTTACACGCCGCATGATCAGGACGATGTTGAGCACGTCACCCCCGCAGAACTACAGTAACGTCGATGGCGTTAGCCGAGCCGCTGGTCACAACCGGGCGGAGATAAGCCGCCGCAGTGGTGAACTCAAACAGCCCAGCCGACGTGGCGCTCACGACAGTGCCACCCAAATCTTTCATGTCGAAAAACGTAACGCCGTCGTTGGATACCTGCAGGCCGACAGTGGCACCGCCGAACGTACCATCAAACTGGACAGCACCGGCCACAGCCGCCTGTGCGACAACGGGAAACGACGTGATGGTGTCACCGGTCACGATATCGGCCCAGATGACACGGGGAATTTTCGCGGACTGCGCCTGAACGAAGTCAAACGCGGGAGAGACGGTCGCCATCGGCTAAACCCTTGTGGTTATGGTCAGTCTGCCGTACGGTACACCAAGTAAACGCGCGATGCAACACCATAAAAATCCCCGGTAGCGGTGACTACCGGGGCTAGTTCAACAGGGAGGGAAACGTCACCAAGGGGGCAGGTGGATATGCACCCCCAGCACAATTACCCTATCCCAAACGTCCGTTCCGGTCAAGTCCACCCTGCCGACACGACGGGTCGAATATCGCGCTTGATCGTCTGGTAGAGAAAATCCCCGCTGGCGTTGCTCAAATGCAGGCAAAGATATTGCAGTGCTTCTGCTACGTGCGAGTGCTTGTTCTTGTCGATAGCATTGTCACCCGTGGGCTTGTACCGATACCCGCCCATCATCGCCGCTTTCAAATGCGTGCATGACGGGTCCACGAGAAACGCCGGATCGCCATCGACCTGCCGCATGAGATAGTCATCCACCGCCGAGATACGCGCCGAGATAGCGTTCGTCCGCGCCGGAATAACCCGCAACCCCTCGGCCTTCACGATATCGACCGCACTGCGCTCGTCCGTCTGAGCCCTAGCCGTACCAGCCGGATCAACCACGATCAGCACGGGGCACCCCGAGAACCGCTCATACAGCAGCGGCTTCAGCAACGTCCGGACAAACCGCTGGATACCCATGTCGTAGCTCACACACTCAGCCATCACCAGAGCGCGACCGCGCGGGTCCTGCTGCCCGATCACCGCTGCCGGGGTGAGCCCCAAGTCCATACCGACGACGACAGGTCGAGTGCCGCCAGTGAAAGCCCGGAGGCTGCTGTTAGCCATATGGTAGTCAGGCCGGAAATACTTGTAGACAGGCATACCAGCGAGGCTAAGGCCATATTCGCCGTCAATGTACACACGGACGTACTCATCGGATCGACCTTGTGTGTCATAGTACCCCTCCGGTAGGTTCTCGATATTCTCAGCGTAGACACTGCGCCCAGACGGCTGCTTGAACACATTCCAGCCATTGTCGTTGAGAGACACCCCATCCGTGGGATCAAGATGCTCAAGCTGGTAGTACCACCACGTATCCATGGTGGGCGGGTTCGTATCCCCCCACATCCCGAACCACGTCGGCCCGCCATCCTTGGCACTGGGAAAACGACCGATACGCTTGGACATCGCATCGACAATCGCCGGGTCGATATCCCGGCACTCGTTGAACCATGCACCAGTAAGTTCCAGTGAGTTTAGGTTGGCTACGTCGTCCGCATCATCCAACGCGCGGAACATAATCTCGGCCTCGACATCCCCGACCTTGAACAGATAGGTCTTCGTCGTACGCATGAACTGCCCGCACGGCCCCGGCGGAAACCAGTCGAGGAACGTCTTGATGGTCGTATCCTGAAGCTGGCGTGCGGTTTCACGCACGATGGCCCAGCGGCTGCGCCTGCGGCCAGACGCGTCTGGTTTTTGGAGTGAGGCGCGGCGGATCACCTCGAATGAACAGGTAACCGATTTGCCAGAGCCGACAGGGCCCATGAGCACGCGCATCTTCGCATCGCACTCCATGAACTTCTTGCCGGTAGGCGGCGGTGTGTAATCTATCTCAAGTGCCATGGTCAGTGTGGCTTACGCAAGCCGTCCTCGTAATCCTCGCGCCGGTCATAGGCGTGATGGGTGATAATCTTGTCGTCATCGTCGTCAGTCTCCACATCCGGGCAGCACCAGCAGGAACCAATGGCATCGAAGACGTGGGGGTACAGATCACCCTTGGGTGCAAAGTGATAAACCGGAATGGGGCGCTTAGTCATCGACATCCTCCAGCAGAACGATCTGGTAGTAGGTCCCACGCTTGCGCGAACGGATAATCCGTGTCTGATAACTGATCCCCGCCTCGGCAAGGGTACGCTCAATCTCGCGGGCGGTCGAAGCTGAATAGACCCTTGCCACGTATCGGCTCGTTTCCGGGTCTTCGCCAAAGGCGTCAAGGATGGCGTCAGGCAGGTTCATCGTCTACGACTTCATCGTGCTCGATCACGTTCTGGTCGTAATAGGTATCCTCGGTTTCCACAGGCTGGTTGAGGTTGATGGTAATCCGCACGCCACCGCCAGCGGTGACTTCCGTGTCGTTCTTGGGTTCCAGCCCGCCCCACTTGACCGTCTGCTTGATCAGGTCAGCCTTGACTGCTGCTGAGACATCCGGGCTGTGGATCAGGGTCCAGCTTGTGACAAGAAGTTCCTCTGCCTGTGCCCGAGCTTTCATACGGAACGTCAGTCCTTTTTCGCGAACTTCCTCCCGGTAATGCTCCACCTTCTTGAGGAAAACCGGGTCTTTGCTGAAGACGAGGATTTCGTCTTGGCTGATCCGGTGGCGGCTCAGCATCTCGCTCATCTCCTCGCCACTACCCTCCAGCAGCAGGGCCATGTCGAATGCCAGACGGTCCGACCACTTGGTGTAGTTGAATGGGCTCAGGTCCATGTTCGGGGATTATGTTGGTGGGTGAGGGGTTTGTCAACTGGTTTACGGTAGTGTAAACTATTGGTTTTGTGGGGCTGGGATTTTTTGTAAAGATGATGTAAAGTATTGCTTTTAGGGGTCTTGGATTGAGTGTTTGCCTACAAATGGCGGGGGCCTAGATTTCACCAGTCCATGTGCCCCCCGGTGGGGTACCCCCGAGGGTGCAAGGCGCGGCGCAAGCGCGCGGGAAGTGCCCGAGGGCGCGCGGCGCAAACAAGCCCGAAAGCAGGGCTTTTTGACAATGCGGGACGTTCCTGCCATATTGGAGTCATCGGAAGGCCAACGCCCTCCGGTGCCGCAAGGGCCCCCGGCCCAAGGGGCCTGCTGATTGAAAGTGTGAATATCATGGCTAATGCCAACGAAGTGACTTGGATGCAGGTCGAACTGTCTGACCTCAACGAGAAGTCCCGCAAGCTCTATGACGCCTATAAGTCGGCGTCACAGAAGACGGCGGAAATCCGCAAGGATTTCGAAGCCTCGTTTATCGCTCAAGCGAAGGACGTGCTGCCAGACGGGATGACGCTGGCCTTTGGTTATAAGTTTGGACGGCTGTCCGTTGCAGCCGTTCCGGCGGAAAAGCCGAAGGCTGCAGCCAAGAATACCTTCAAGCTCGGCAGGAAGTAACGCCAACGGGAGGGGTCTCCGGACCCCTCCCACCTCTCACCTCCAACAGGGAAAACCAGCATGTATAATGTGACCTACTATGCCGCCAATGGACGGGAAATCACGGCTTGTGTTCATTCATGGACACGGGCCTTGGACAAAGCAAGCAAACTTGCCATCAGGCAAGTGAAGCCGCCCTTTCCTATCGTCATTAAGGACGAACTCGGGCGGATCATTCACGAAATCAAAGGCTGACAAACGGGGCGGCGCAAGCCGCCCCAACCTCAACAGGAGAGAACCATGATCACTGAAGCCTATTTCATCGCCTATGTCGGGCGCGCTCCGAAGGACGACGACCTTGAGCGGTGCAACTGCCCCAAAGCGGGCAAGCTTGGCCACCAAAGTTGTGGCTGGGATCGTGTCGATGAATTGCCGCGCTTTATGAGCACGCGCAACGAAGATCGGCGCAGGATGGAAGGAGGGATGCAATGACCCTCGCCTTCTACCTACTCTATATCGCCATTGGTTTAGTCATTATCTACGGGTGGAGGGCGTAAGCCCCCCACCCTTTTTTGTTGCCTGCGTACCAGTGGGCACAGCCCGTCTCTAAGCGTCGAAGCATCTAGCCGCTGCGCGGTTTGGCCTCGCCTTCGGCTCGGCCATACGTCGGGGGCCTATAGGTCGCATTATGCGCGTATTCACGCGACAAAGCACTGTAAACTTAGGCATCTAGCACCTAACTTAACACTATCAAACTTAACATGGCATGTCTGAAAACAAACTATGCTATTGAAATACAACATGTTTTAGCACTGTAAAGCGGAAATCGTCAGACGGAATCGCCACGGGGGCATCTATAACCTCTTGAAATTACTATGCTATCTCTATGATCGTAACTATCAAAGCGTAACTTAACCGATATTATTCCCAATACTTTACAGTTTACACCAAGGAAACGCAATAAAATCAGTAGGTTAGGGGGGTATATATATATTATATTATCTAGACTATCTAAATAATATAGGTTTTTTGAAGTCATTGGCTACCAAATTCAACTCTGGAACAAATATAGAACGAAGACTGCTTAACAACTTAACAGGGACGCTCGTCCAAAAAATATTTTAGCACCACATTACCTCCCAAAAGTTTGATAGTTTAGATACTTACACTTCTTTACACTCTAACCCATTGGTTTCATTACTACATCTACTATCTCTAATATACCCTCCGCACCCTCCATTTTTTGCTACTTTACAAACCCATTTTGCTACTTTACACCTTCACCACTATCAAACTATACAAACCTTACATCCCTATAGGCATCGCGCTTTGCGCCGCGCTGCAAGCCGTGGCATAATGGGGGCCGGGCATCGCCCCACCAACAGGGAACTATACATGTCAAGCTGTAAGGTTTGTAAACTTCCTATACTGCCTATCGCTCGTGCCGCTATAGCGGACACCTGCATATCCTGTGGCGCTCATCACGCTAAGAGCGTTAAGTTTACCGTAGTGCCTATGCATAAGAGCAACTATACAGTTATCACCACGAGAGCCGAGCTAGTCGGCATCAACAACAAGGGAGGCAATGTAAAGTAATGTTCGTCAAGATCGAGTACACCGATACATTCGCTGGTGAAGCCAACTACTCATGGGTCAAGCGCGGTTCCATCCGCCTTGATGGCTCACTGTCCGACAAGCAAGTGCTTGCACAGGCAAAGAAACTGATGGGCCTGTCCGGCGTCAGGGGTAGGACCACCGACACTGGCGATTGTGTCAGCTTCCGTCCGCATGGCATGAACACCGTGCTCTACGTCATTTACGACAGCGAAGGAGACGAATAATGGGTAAGATCAATGGCGTTACGGCGCACGAAACAACCGTATCAGAGTGCCGCCAGTACGTAGAGCGTAGGGTTCCCTTCCACACAACCAACAAGCAGTTGTTCGGCTACTGGTGCGCTAGCGGCGTTTACGCCGTCTTCAGCTATGGCCAGCACTGGCCTTTATTTATTTTCGAACCGACGACATCCCGCTGGTTCGCCAATGAGGACAAGTACGGCACCACAACCAGCAAGCACTACAGCAAGGCACATCCGTTCAACGTACCTACACCCATGAAGCTGTCCTGCACTGCGATGAAGCGGCTTGTAGCCGAGGGATACACAGCACTGGTGGAATGGCGCTTGGCTGGTAACACCACCACGGGAGAAGCAGCATGAACCACTGGACAGACGCTGAGATCAGGCTGACACGCTATGCGTGGTGCCTTCACGATATGGACCAGCTTGACAAACGAGCCCGCACAATGCGTGTAAACATATTCGTGTGTGTTGGGCTTATCGTAGCAAACGTTACTATCGCTATGCTCACATAGGTCGAAACGGGGCTAAGCCCCGTCCACTGGTAATGCCAGTGCTGATGAGACCAACAACCAACAGGAAAGACCACAGAATGCGTCCAGAACTGCTCAAGGCAACGCTCAAGGCTATCTACAACAGCAACAAGCGGTCCGTTATCATCGAAGGTGCTCCCGGTGGTGGTAAAACCTCACTGGTGCGTGAGACGGCGGCGGATATCGCTGGGACCAGTGAGCACCACTATGTCGGCTCATGCCAAGTGTTCGGGGATAACCTGTTCGGCTATGTCGAGAAGCATATGCCCACCATGGTGGTGGAGGATTTCGGTATTCCGGACATGCTGAATACCGAGAGCAATACGTTCGGGTACAAGGTGCCCGATTGGTTCCCTGCCGAGTACAGGGATGACCTGCCGGAACGGGGGTTTATCTGCTTCGATGACCGCAACCAGTGCGGTGCTGAGTTGCAGAAAGTCCTCGCTAACGTCCAACAGGCACGGAACCTCCACGGTGTGCGAATGAAGGAAGGCTGGATGGTGGTGTCCACTGGCAATCGCCAGAAGGATCGTGCTGGTGCCAACAAGGTGCTGAGCCATCTCAGCGACCGTGAGACGACATACGAGTACGAGACGCACCTCGATGACTGGACCAAGTGGGCGATTGACCATAACGTCCAGCCCGAGCTTATTTCGTTCATCCGGTTCAAGCCCGCCATGCTGCATGACTTCGACCCCCAGCGCGATAAGAACCCCACTCCCCGGTCATGGGTGGAGGGTGTCGGTGCCATGGTTGGTAACGTGCCGCCTGAAGCCGAGTACGAGACGTTCAGCGGTGCCGTGGGTGAAGGCCCTGCGGCTGAGTTCACGGGCTTCCTGCGTATCTGGCGCAAACTGCCTAACCCGGATGCTATCCTGCTCAACCCCACTGGTTCCGAGGTGCCCACGGAACCCTCCACCCTCTACGCCCTGTCCGGTGCTCTCGCCAGCAAGGCAACCATTGGCAATTTCGACCGGGTATGCACCTATGTCGAGCGTATGCCACCTGAGTTCAGTGTGCTGTCCATCAGCCTTGCAACACGGCGTGATCCGGCACTGGCATCCAGTGCTGCGTTTGCGAAGTGGGCTGTAGCACATCAGGATGTGCTCTTTTAACCGAAGGTTAACGTGGTGGGGCTATAGCCCCACCACTCCTGCCGCTATCGCCTTATGGGCGGTGCCGATAGGAGTGGGCGATGGACAAGAAACACTATTTCGCAGTGGGGCGGGCCATAAGGGCAACGCAGGGTGATGCCTTGCTTGAGTTTATCTATACCGAGTACGAAGCGCACCTCCACGATAACACCGGTATATACCTAGCCTTCCAGCACTACGTGCAGCGCCACTATCCTGCCGTGTTCAAACTGGCACGGGCCTATGCCCGGTTACAGGGGTGGATATGATGGAGTTCGGTGAAGCAATGCTGTTCAGCAAGTTCCTGCGTGAGCATGGAACCGCAGCGCACAGGCACCGCCTTGTGGTGATGAGACAGAAGAAAGAACACATATCAGAGAAAATACAGAAGGAAGAACCCGGTCTTTGGTTCAAGTGGCTGGCATACAGGGCTGCTACGTTACAGGAGCGCCGCAAGTGACCTATATGTCATTCTACGGGTGGTTGATGGACTTCCATCCGGAGACGCGGCCATTGATACACAAGGCAGTATTCAAACATGCTGAGAAGTGGCCACATAAAAACCTGACAGATATTCTCCGCGCCGAGTTGGGTGAGGAGTTGTTTAACGCATATCGTGCCTACAAACGCATAACAACAGGAGAGAAGTAATGAACCTCAACGACAGAGCATTGCTGGTGCAGTTGAACATCAGCCAGTGGACAGCCCGTAAGTTCGACAAGCGGGCCACCAAGGACGTTGCGGATCGCAATGGTGTGGATGCCATTGTCGGTCGGTACAACAAGTCCTTGCTGCCCATGAATGACCAGCTTGATCTGGTCCACCGCAAGGCGAACAGCATCCGTGGCGAGTTCTACGACAACACGTTGCCGTGGGGCATCGAAGGCACGCAGTTGCTGCCGACATCCAACTATCTGGAGTTCATGACCACCTTCCGCAAGAAGAAGTCCGAGTGGCAGTGGCTGGTGACCCAGTTCACTATGAACTACGAGAACTACATTGACGATGCCAAGCGCACCCTTGGACCGATGTTCGATGCAAACGACTATCCCCACCCCACTGGTATCGAGAGCAAGTTCAAGATGGACTTGGCTGTGTTCCCGGTTCCGTCCAATGACTTCCGTGTCAGCATTGCCAGTGAGGAACTGAACCGCATCCAGCAGGACGTGGAGCGCCGGGTGCAGGAAGCAAGTGCTTCCGCAATGAAAGACGTATGGCAGCGCCTTTACGACAAGGTGAAACATATTGAGGAGCGTTTGGCTAATCCCAGTGCTGTGTTCCGTGACACAATGCTGGAGAACGCTCGTGAGTTGTGTGAGTTGCTTCCCCGCCTTAACTTCGCTGATGATCCGACACTGGAGCAGATGCGCCGTGAGGTGGAGAGCAAGCTGGTTAGTTATCACCCCGATGCACTGCGTAATGACCCTGACCTGCGGCGTGATACTGCTGCCAAGGCGAAGGATATCATGGATCGCATGGCTGTGTTCATGGGGCAGTGATGCAGGTTGATACAAACATACCGTTCGATCCGGTGAGGAGGGATGCTCTCCTCGCCATACTCAGGCAGATGCACAGGGTACCTAGGTTGTATGACCTTCCGTACGCTGACAACCATGAGGACAACCAGCGCCGTTACTGGCCGGACTTTCTGAGGTGGGCAAATGATGTGCTCACTGGCGAAGAGTGACAACAGGAGATTGACATGAGACACAACACGATGCCGCTCGAAAAGCGTCTTGCCAAGGCAAGGACAGCACTGGTGCTCGAACAACCGTTTATCGGTACGCTGGCGCTGAACCTCGAACTGAAGGTGAGCGAACGTTTTCCCACTGCTGCGACCAACGGCAAGTGGATCGAGTTCAATCCCAAGTTCTGCGAGGAACTGGACGACGAGCAGCTTAAGTTCCTCATGGCGCATGAGGTGTTCCATCCCATGTTCGAGCACAACTATCGCGTCAAGGGTCGCAACCACAAGAAGTGGAACATGGCTGGCGATTACGTCATCAACCAGCTTCTGACCGACGAGAAGATCGGTAAATTTATTGAGGGTGGTCTGCTCAACAAGGCGACGTATGACGCTGGCAAGGGAACCACTGACGGTATCTACGACATCCTGCCGGAACCCCCGGGAGGCAATGGTGGCGGTCAAGGCGGTCAAGGCGGTCAAGGCGGTCAAGGCGGTCAAGGCGGTCAAGGCGGTCAGCCCGGTGGTAATCCCATCCCCGGCACTGGCGATGACGTGGTGGAAGCCGATGGTTCACCCGCTGAAGTAGCGCAGGAACAAGCTGAGATGCGTGTTCGTGTGGCTCAGGCTGCTCAGGCTGCCAAGATGATGGGTAAACTCTCCGCCAACATGGAGCGGCTTGTGTCGCAAACACTTCAGCCCAAGGTGGACTGGCGTGAGGTGCTGCGTAAGTTCGTGCAGCGTCAGAAGAACGACACCCGGTCATGGGCCAAGCCTAACCGCCGCATGGCAACGATGGGTATGTACCTGCCGTCCATCAGTGGCGAGGTGCTGGGTGAGGTGGCTGTTGCCATCGACTGTTCTGGCTCAGTGGGCGAGAAGGAACTGAACGAGTTCGCTGCCGAGTTCAAGGCAATCTGGGAGGGCATGAGCCCCGCCAAGGCCCATGTGATCTACTTCGACAGCGAGGTGTGTCACTACGATAAGTTCGAGCGTGGTGATGATGCCATCATTGCCGCCCATGGCGGCGGTGGCACTGCGTTCAGCCCGGTGTTCCGCTACATGGAACAGCACCAGATCAATCCGGTGGCGACCGTGTTCCTCACTGACCTGTACTGCGATGACTTTGGTCCTGCACCAGAACATCCTGTGCTGTGGGTAACCAACGGTGCAGAAAAAGCCCCTTGGGGTGAAGTAGTCCGCATGTAAAAAAGAAGCGGGGGTGGTCAGACCCCCGCCCCTACCAACAGGAGAAGCTGCGATGCCTTCCATAGAATGGATCACTATCACAGGGCTGTGCCTATGGGCAATAGCCTTGGAACTAAAACTGAGACGCAGTGAGGCAGTGCGACACGACATGGATCGGGTGCTGCATCTCGTGGCAACAGGTCGTGCTAGTGCGACCTATGAAAATAACAAATTTACTATTCAGCTCAACACAGGAGAATAAGTTTATGGCCGTTGTACGTTTCTCAGAAGAACTGAAAGACGCCATTATTAAGAATGCCAAGGCGCTGTTCAGTAACCGCATCAATGCTGCCCGCAAGGCATCGCCGCCTATAGCAGATGAGGTGGCTGATCTGGTCTATGCCCAGTTCATGCCAGCAGTAAACACGCTGCCGAAGGAGCTTCTCCAGTGGTCGAACCGCGTGGATATCCGTGTGTCCTATAACGCAAGCCACATCGAAATCTCTTATGAGGCGGCACGGGAGTACCCCAAGCCGAATAACCGCATCAAGATGGACGATGGTGTTCTCATCGACAGCATGTTCTATATCAGCCTTAAGTTGCCGGATACACCCAAGTACAAGACTTACATCGAACAGATTGCCGTGTGGCATGAGGGCGTCAAGGCACTGGAGAAGCAGTGCGACGAGTTCGTGAGTGGTGTGAAGAAAGTAATCGAGGCGCATACCACTCTTGCACCTGCTATCAAGGCATGGCCCCCGCTGTGGGACTTGGTGCCCGAGACGTTCCGTGAACGCCACCGCAAGGTTGTGGAGCGTACCAAGCCCGCTTCCACGGCGGAACTGGACGTTGATCTCACGTCTCTCACCACTGCCGTCACCATCGCCAAGATCACCCGATAAGGAGGACACCATGAGTTGGAAGCATCCGTTCAAAAGCTACAAGTCGATGCACGAGTTCGTGAGTGGGGGTAGAAGCCCCCGCCTTGACGGGCGCAAGTACACGTCAGCCTTCCGGCTGTTCTTGCGTGATGACCACATCGAAATCTGTAATCACAGCCTCAAGCTGGCGAAGCTGTATCCGGATGACACGCTGGAGTTTGTTGCCACAACCGATCAGGTCTGGAATGCTGGCAATTCGCTGGCGATGAACATGATTAAACTCCTGCCAATAGATTTCCAGAACTTTGATACTGGCAGGTACAAGGTCGTGCATGAAAGCGCGAAGGCCACTCTGCCCAGCCTTGGCGGATACACCACGGAAGAATGCAGCGCCCGCCATAGTGCGTGGCTCCAGCTTCGCAAGGCAGCGCAGGAGTATTTCCAAGGGCTTATCCTGAACATCAAAACGGGTGAGGTTACCAATCCCAAGGACATGACACCCATAACCAACGAGAGCAAGCGCAAGCAATGGCTGGCCGGACTGAAGTCCTTCCGGCTCAGGTTGCGGGCCATGGCCCGTGTCGGTGTGTTCGATGCCCAGAAGGATAATGCGCCGCGCTACTCGCCATACTTCAGCACGAATGATCTTCATACCTTGGCCGAGGCTATCATGTCAGGCGAAGTGTCCGAGGACACAGCCCGGATGCTGCGCTTCAAAACCAGCGAGTGGACAGCACGGAAGTACACGTCCTATGGCGAAGCTGTGGTCGGTGTGTTCGAGAACACGGTCAAGTCCAACAGCCGTACTCTCCGCACCCATGTTGGTGTTATCTCTCTCAAGGACTAGACAGGGACATTCATCTCAGGTACGTTCGTCCCTACCATGAGAAATTATCAGAGACAGAAAGAACCCCGCAGGGAGGCGACTGTTCACCCCCTTGTACGCTGGGTATGGCGCCAGATGAATAAGCAGCACGCTTCGCAGGAAGATGTTGCCAAGCGATCTGGTGTCACGTCCAGCACAATGCGTAAGTGGCGGGTGGGAGTACGCTCCCCCCGCGTTATAGAACTAGAAGCCGTTATAAATGCGCTTGGTTACAAGCTAACAGTGAAGGAGAAAGACGAATGAACGGACTTTTGGCTGTGGTGGCTGACGTTCAAGACGAGATCAACATGTCAGACCAATGCCTTGTTAATATCTTGGCACTTCTCGATGAAGATATTGCTCGTATCCATGAGCGCAAGGCACAGATTACCGATGAGTTCAACGCTCGTCGCCGCGCAATGGAAAACCTGATCGGTGGCACCGATGCCCGATAACACTATTCAGTGGGCGTTCGCAGCGTACTTTGCACTGGGTTCGCTTGGTGGGTTTCTGTTTATCATCCACTACATCGCCAGCAAAGTAACACAGAGAAACAAGTACAACCCATGGGAGGAGATGTCCCGCCCCGTGGCAGAACCTGTACGTAGTGAACCCCCCATCTCAGCGAGGCGCAAATGAGGAACCGTAGTCTTAAGCGGCAGAAGGCTATTAACTATCTGCTAAAACACCCGGATGCCAGTGCTTCCGAAGTGGCGAAACATGCCGGGCTCACACCGCAAACCGTATATAAACTTATCCGTCAGCGGCAGACCCCGGTAGAGACACTCATGTCTCCCCCTCCGACAAACGAGGGACGCAAGGACGACCATGACAAGGCACCGTGGCACTTGCTGCCACCGGATGCGCTAAAGCAGATCGTGCTGGTCCTTGAGTTCGGCGCTGGCAAATACGGCGACCGCAACTGGGAGAAGGGTATGAACTGGTCACGTCCCTTCTCTGCTCTGATGCGCCACATGTGGGCGTGGTGGCGTGGCGAAGACCGTGATCCTGAGACTGGCTTATCTCATCTGGCCCATGCCGGGTGCTGCATATTGTTCCTGCTCGACTACTATGGTCGCGCTGTTGGCAAGGATGACAGACCCCATGGCATTAACTAAAAGGCAAATCACCAAGGTCTGTGAAGACGCCGGGTACAAGGTCATCGACGTAACACAGGCTAGGCACTTTCACATCACAGTCGAGCGGGATGGACGCATTGCGTCCATCATCGTCTCTGTGTCACCACGGAGTAGCTTCTGGCCGACATGGCTTATAGGTGACATCAAACGAGCGATGAGGGAGAGCGCATGATCACACTTATATTTATTGGTGCGGTATGGATTGCATTGCTGGTGTTCTGTTTCGCAGCATTTAAGATCAGCAGCGACTATGATGAGGACAGGTGATGACTGACATTGTGGAGAGGCTGCGCGCCCCGGCCTACTGGATCAGCGGCAGTAGCGAAGGGCATGAGGGTGACAACAGCGCCCCGCTTGAAGCCGCCGACGAGATCGAACGGCTGCGGGCGGCGTTGCGGTGGTACGCCGACGAACACAATTACTTGCCCCGCGCTTCCGCTTTTGGAGACGGTGTGTATGCCCCGCATGTCATCACCGACAATGGATGGAATGCCCGTGCAGCACTCGCAGAGGAGAAGCAGTAATGGATATCGTAACGATAGACCTAGAAACTTATTACGACAAGGAGTTCTCCTTGTCGAAGATGACGACCGAAGCCTATGTCCGTGACCCTCGCTTCGAAGTGATCGGTGTTGGCGTGAAGGTGAACGACCAACCCGCTGACTGGTACAGTGGTAGCGACCCCGGACGGTTCCTTAGGTCACTGGATTACAGCAAGCGGGCTATCCTCTGCCACAACACCGTGTTCGACGGTGCCATCCTATCGTGGAAGTTCGGCATCAAGCCGAGGCTATGGCTGGATACGCTGTCGATGGCACGGCCATGGCATGGCCTGACCGTAGGTGGGTCGCTCAAGAAACTGGCCGCGCACTATAGGCTGGGCGAGAAGGGCGATGAAGTAATCCGCACCATGGGCAAGCGGAGATGTGACTTCACAGCCGACGATCTGGATGCGTTCGGTCGCTATTGCGTTAACGACATCGAGCTTACCAAGAAGTTGTTTGATCTGCTCAAGGGCAGGTTCAACTACACAGAACTTATGCTCATAGACCAGACGATCCGTATGTACACCGAGCCATCCATCATGCTCGACAAGCCCCTGCTGGAGAAGCACCTGATAGATGTGCAGAACCGCAAGTCGGACCTGATGGAGGAGCTTTCGTGGATCGGTGACACGGAAGAGAAGATCAAGATGTACTTGATGAGCAATGCCATGCTTGCCGAGCTGCTTCGTGGCCTTGGTGTTGAGCCGCCGATGAAGACGAGCAAGGCCACAGGCAAAGATACGTATGCGTTCAGCAAGACTGACAAGGAGTTTACTGATCTACTCGATCACCCGTCCGATGATGTGAGAGTGATGGTCGCGGCCCGCCTTGGCGTGAAATCCACACTGGAAGAAACGCGAACGACATCGCTCATTGGGGTGGCAGAGCGCGGGCCTCTGCCAATTATGCTGAACTACTACGGTGCTCACACTGGGCGCTTCAGTGGTGGTGATAAGATGAACCTGCAGAACCTGCCGCGAGGTGGCACACTACGCAAGGCGCTGTGCGCTCCCGCTGGTAAAGTTCTTGTGGCGAGTGACAGTTCGCAGATCGAAGCCCGCATCGTGGCGTGGGTGGCAGGACAGGAGAACCTGCTCCATGCGTTTCGTGAGGGACGCGATGTGTACTCCGAGTTTGCGAGTGAGGTCTATGGCCGGAAGATTACCGAGGCTGACAGGCTGGAACGTCACGTAGGCAAGACCGCTGTGCTTGGTCTGGGTTACGGTATGGGGTTCACCAAGTTCAAGATGACGCTGGCTCTTGGCGCAGGCGGCATCAAGGTCGAGATGGAAGAGGACGAAGCCAAGCGCATCGTACAAACATATCGGCAGAAGTACGCTCGTGTACCCACGCTATGGGATCGCTGCGGCTGGGCTCTGCGCGAGATGGCACAAGGCAAGAACGGTGAGATCAGACCCTACCTTCCGTTCGGACCTGAGTGGATCGGACTGCCCAATGGTATGCAACTGAACTACCCCCTGCTGCAGGTGGAAACTGGTGGCTTCAAGTTCATCGGTGATCCACGTGCATACATCCAAGCGGTGAAGGCCAAGGTCGTCGGCAACGATGCGCCAGTCAAGTGGACATATGTTTATGGTGGAAAGATCACGGAGAACATAGTCCAAGCCTTAGCGAGGATCGTCGTGGCCGAGCAGATGGTGAAAGTCGGACAACGCTACAAAACGGTACTCCAAGTGCACGACGAGATCGTCTGCATGGTGGATGAGGACGAGGCTGACGAGGCACTGGCATACATCGAAGACGTGATGAAAACCCCACCGTCATGGGCACCCGACCTGCCAGTAAGTTGTAGAGCGCACATAGGTAAGAACTATGGAGAGGTGAAATGAGCGAGATCGTGATCCCACCCGAGGCGCTGGAGGCGGGCGTCAGAGCGGCAATTGCTCTGGACAGCGGCCCCGAGGGTTCAAAGCTATTTGAAATCCATTATGCCGAATTTGCCGAGGGCTATCGGGCAAGCATCCGCGCCGCCTGCCTCGCTATGCTGGAGGCGTGGCCGGGGGCATACGAGGAGTACATGAACGACGAGGATGGCGACGGTGCCAGCGTGTGCGTGATCCTGCCGAAAGGTGGCCAGAGATGAGTGACATTGTGGAGAGGCTGCGCGATGCCGATACAACGCGCCGGATCGGGGAAAGCTACGCCGACACGCATGAACGCCGCCAGCGTGACCGGGAAGAAGCCGCCACCCGCATCGCCCAGCTTGAGGCAGCGCTGCGGGAAATCGACCAAGCGCGGTACACGGGCCGTTGCACAATCAACCCAGCCAACGGCTACGATCAGGCAGTGGCGCTGAATAAGAAACTTGTGGGCGTTATGAACATCGCCCGCGCCGCACTGGAGGAACGCACATGAGTGACCTCGACCGCGCGGCTGCTGCCGCCATCGACAAGCACGAGAGACTGCTACACCACAAGACGTTGGAGCTGCTGCTTGGCAGCATGGTCGCCCGCTCCGGCACCAAGGAAGTACGGCGGCTCATACTCTGGTATGCCCGCCACCTAAAAGAATTTCAAACCAATGACTGACTGTGAAAAATGTGGTGGCGAACTAAAAGTTATACGCTTTCGCAAAGGTCCAAAGCGCACATCGACAACATACAAGTGCTTGAAATGTAAATCGACACACGCCGAATGGCATACCGACGAGAAGGATCACGACACATGAAGCACTCATGGCAGAAGTATTTTCTGGAGATGGCCGAGCAAGTGGCGACACGCTCGAAAGACCCAAGCACCAAGGTAGGCTGTGTCATCTCGACCGAGGACAAGGTGGTGGTCGCCACTGGTTACAACGGTATCCCCCGCGATGTGCTCGACAAGCCCGAGCGTATGGAACGCCCAGCCAAATATCTTTGGACGAGCCATGCCGAGGAGAACGCTGTCGCTATGGCAGCTCGTGTCGGGTCGAGGCTCAGGGGTGGCCATGCTTTCGTAACCCACATGCCGTGCTGCCGCTGTGCTCGTATGCTTATACAGGCTGGTATATCTACGGTGTATTGCGGTGACGGCACCACGTCCATGCCGCTGGAGGAGTTCGACGTAGCTACCCAGATGTTCCGCGAAGCAGGTGTGCTGGTCGTTTTGACGAAACAAAAGGAGGAAGTGTAATGTTTGCATTGCTGTCGGCCAGCTACATGCTGGCCCTGTTGGCTGCCGAACCCTGTATCAGCGAGGTAGAGAACGTACCGGGCAAGAACGAAACCATCGTCTATAAGTGCTACCCGCCTGACGTTAAGTCGCCAAAAGATGATCTGGCAGAAGCCGACGCATGGCAGAAGAACCCCTTCAAGAAGAGGAACAACCCCAAATGATAACGCCTGAACAGGTGCCAAAGGCTTCAATCACCGCGTTGCGTGGCCTCATATGTTGTGGGTGCGACACCTGCCTCTCGAAGGCCATCGCCGCCGCCCTCAATGCGTGGCCGGGGATGAGCCAGCTTGCTGAGAATGACAGCGCCAGCATCCGCGAGATGGCCGCCCTCATCCTCCCCCTGCACACGGAGAAGTCCAAGTGACAACCACCGAACTGAAACCGCTCACCCATTCGTACTCGTCCATCAAGATGTACGACAACTGCCCCAAGCGATACTACCACCAACGTATTGCCAAGCAGGTGACGGACCCCGGTGGCGAGGCCACACTGTACGGCGAACGTCTGCACAAGATGATCGAGGAGCGGTTGCGCGACAACACGGACCTGCCCGCAGAGGCAGCAGTTTACGCCCCCATGATCGACGCTGTGGTTCGCAGTGTGAGTGATGGCACGCTCATGGTGGAGCAGGAGATGACGCTTAACCGTGGGCTGAAACCCACTGGTTGGTGGGATGCTGACGCATGGATGCGCTCTAAACTTGACGTACTTGTATTGCGTGGGAACAAAGCCATCGTCATGGATTGGAAGACAGGCAAGCGGCGTCCCGACTTCGCTCAGCTAGAACTGTTCGCATTGCAGGTGTTCGCCCACCATAAAGATATCCACGAGGTATCTAGTTGTTTTGTCTGGCTAAAAGACAGAGCAATGGACCGGGAGATATATAACCGCAACAACATAGGCGAGATGTGGTCCGCCCTGCTGAACAAAGTCGGTCGCATTGAGCGCAGCCTTGCCAGTGAGGACTGGCCCGCCAAACCTAGCGGGCTGTGTAAATTTTGTCCGGCGAAACACCTCTGTGAATTTGCTACTTGACATAACTGTAAAGGATATGCTATGGCAAGTACCCCCGAAGCGAAGATG